>JAEEGL016079661.1_pt1 | contig 72682 bp, 62 predicted proteins | sample 9134231 | NCBI WGS metagenome assembly JAEEGL01 (sample SAMN16246548, study PRJNA631951) | gut metagenome | biome: gut microbiome; feature: rumen; material: fiber-attached | host: Bos | place: Iran: Karaj | collected 2018-10 | reverse complement strand
TATACGGTGGACATATAATAATGCTTAACAAGGCCGGCACGTTGCAATATGAAGCTTCAAAAGCGCAGGCAATTAAAGGATTGAGAGCTTTTCCGGGAGGGATGCAGATAGGCGGTGGAATAGATGCCGATACGGCCGATCTGTTTATCAAAGAAGGCGCAAGTCATGTGATAGTGACGAGCTTCGTTTTTAAGGATGGAAGAGTAAAAGAAGACAATCTTAAAAGACTGAGAGATACTGTCGGAAAAGAACACATAGTATTAGATCTGAGTTGCAAAAGATATGAGGACAAGTATTATATCGCGACCGACAGATGGCAGAAGATGACTGAGGTTGACATAACTATAGATAATCTGAATTATTTTTCAGACTATTGCGACGAATTTCTCATTCACGCTGTTGATGTTGAAGGTAAAAGATCAGGGATCGCAGAAGATCTGATAAGACTTTTGTCAGAATATAAAGGCCTGCCCATAACCTATGCCGGAGGTGTCAGAAGCATAGAAGACATGATGCTTGTTGATGAACTCGGAAAAGGCAATATAGATGTTACCGTAGGCAGTGCTCTTGATCTTTTCGGAGGAGATCTGGCTTTTAAAGAGGCAGTTGGATATTGTAAAAGAAAGTAAGAAAAAAGGACCGGGATACGGTCCTTTTTTTATTAATCCATTAAACTACTGCTAATTCGTAAACACTTGAAGGTACTATTCCCCCTCGCGGGATAAAACCTGTATATTTCTGAAAAGGCACTTCGTATAATTGATTAATCACAATGTGGGCTTACAGCTTTGTAACGTTTACAGCCTGAGGTCCTTTTTCGCCGTTTACAACTTCAAACTCAACAGCCTGGCCTTCTTCAAGAGACTTGAAGCCTTCCATATTAAGTCCTGAGTAATGTACGAAAACATCATTGCCTGCTTCATCACAAATGAAGCCGTAACCCTTTTGGTTGTTAAACCACTTAACAGTACCTTTGTTCATGTCAATCCTCCAAAAAACTATAAAACTCATTGCAGACTTTACTGCAACGCATTAAATATAGCATAAATATGTATAAAAGTAAATGAAAATGACGCAATTTTCTGACTTTTTTTGTTAAAATTGACATTATTTCTTAAGTTTGGCAAATACCATCTCATAGCCGTCACAGCCATAGTTGAGCGATCTGTTCACACGGCTGATCGTGGCGGTTGACGCACCTGTTTTCTCAGCTATCTCAAGATAGGTCTTCTTTTCTCTTAACATTGTAGCAACTTCATAGCGCTGGGAAAGGGAGAGTAACTCATTTATCGTGCAAAGATCCTCAAAGAAATCAAAACACTCTTCCTTGTTCTCAAGTGTGAGTATCGCTTCAAAAAGATGTTCAACAGCTTCTGTTCTTATCTTATTGTTCATGATACGTTAGAACCTCCTTTTCATTCCTTTAAAATTTTAGCACATTAAAGTTTAAAAGTAAATAATCTCTTGTTTCCGAATTTGGCTTGGATTATAATCTGTATTATGACAATAGACATAAACGATCTTATAAAAAGCATAACGGAAAGCCTTGGAAGGATAGAGTATATCAAGAGCGATGATATACCAAACATAGAGCTGTACATGGATCAGGTCACGAGTTTCCTTAATACGCGCTTAAAGAGCACGACAAGGAACAAGGGAGAGGATAAGATACTGACCAAGACCATGATAAATAACTATGCGAAGAATGATGTACTCCCTCCGCCGGTAAAGAAAAAGTATAATAAGGATCACATGGTTACACTTATCCTTATCTACTACTACAAGTATTTTCTGTCCATAAGCGATATCGAGACGATCCTAAAGCCTTTAAACGAGGATTATTTCGGACAGGATAAGGATGTGAAGCTTACCGATATCTATGATGAGCTGATAGACAAGGAAGCACAGATGCTCGACGGTATCATCGCAGATATAAAAACACTTTACGATGAGGCTCACACCATGTATACCGACGTCAATAACGGTGACGAGGACACATTGCAGTTATTTGCTTTTATATCATTGCTGTCACAGGATGTTTATATCAAGAAGCTTCTTATCGAGAAACTTGTTGACGGATATAAGCAGAAGGCTGAACAGGAAGATAAAAGGAAATGATCATAAAATATGGACTGAAAAGTCAAAATGAAGTATAATTAAGGGGTCTTTGCAAGACAAGAAGGAGGAAATCAAAATGGGATTTATTGCAAACCAGTTGGCCAATGTCATTGAGTGGGCCGATCAAAAAGAGGGAATGCTGTTCTGGAAGTGGCAGAATCAGGAGATCAAAAAGGGATCTAAGCTGATCATCCGTCCCGGTCAGGACGCTATATTCTTATACAACGGAAAATGCGAAGGTGTTTTCGAAGAAGAAGGTAACTTCGATATCGAATCAGACATTATTCCTTTCCTTTCAACACTTAAGGCTTTCAAGTTCGGATTCAACACACCTCTTCGTGCAGAGGTTCTGTTCATCAACACACTTGAGCAGCTCGTTAAGTGGGGAACAAAGAATGCCATCAATCTTCAGGCACCCGGACTTCCCGGCGGTATGCCTATAAGAGCATTCGGTACATTCAGCTGCAAGATCGCAGATCATGATGTACTTATCGACAAGCTTGCAGGCGTTCGTGCTTCTTATTCCGTAGAAGATGTTAAGGAGCGTATCATCGCAAACCTTGATCAGCTTCTTATGGCTCATATCGCAAAAGAAGGCCGCGATATGTTCAACCTCCAGGTTGATGCACGTAACATAGCAGCAGGTATCAGAGAAGAGCTTGATGCAGATATGTTAAAGCTCGGTATCTCTATCACCGAATTCAACATCGAGAGCTTCAACTATCCTGAAGAGATCAGAAAGATGCAGGAGAAGGCTGCAGGTCAGGCTATGGTTGGAGATGTTAACAAATACACCCAGATGGCTATGGCAGATTCATTCGGCAAGGGCGGAAGCAACGGCGGAAGCATCGCAGCCGATATGGCAAGCATGCAGATGGGTATGGTAATGGGTCAGCAGATGATGCAGAACATGGGAATGACCGGCGGCGCAGCAGCTCCTCAGGCACAGGCAGCAGCTCCCGCAGGCGCAAAGTTCTGTCCTAACTGCGGAACACCCACCAACGGAGCAAAGTTCTGTTCTAACTGCGGAACACAGCTTGGCTGATCAATAAGAAATAATTATCTTTACGATGGACTGCCGTTGCAGGCAGTCCATTCTTTTTACGGATGAAATATGAGCAATATCTACGAATCATTAAATGACGAACAAAAAGATGCCGTGATGCATACTAAGGGTCCGGTCCTGATACTGGCCGGGGCCGGAAGCGGAAAGACGAGAGTCCTTGTTCACAGGATAGCATACATGATAGATCATGAGGGGATCTCACCCTTCAATATCCTTGCCATTACCTTTACGAACAAGGCTGCCGGAGAGATGCGCAAACGTATAGACGATATGGTTGGATTCGGTGCGGATCAGATATGGGTCGCAACGTTTCACTCAACCTGCGTGCGTATTCTGAGAAGACATATAGATCTTCTGGGATATGATACGAATTTCACGATCTATGACACGGATGATTCAAAGTCCGTCATGAAGCAGGTATTTAAAAACCTGAATATAGACAACAAACAGATAAAGGAAAAACGTGTCCTGAATGCAATAAGTTCATGCAAGGACGAACTGATGGGCGTTGATGAATATGAGAGTTTCGCCCATGGATATGAAGAAGAAAGAATAGCTGCCTGTTACAGGGAATATCAGGAGACCTTAAAAAAGAGCAATGCACTTGATTTCGACGATATCATAGTCAAAACAGTCGAGCTCTTTAAGAAATATCCCGAGGTGCTTGATAATTACAGGGAGCGTTTTAAATACATAATGGTAGATGAGTACCAGGATACCAATACGGCTCAGTTTGAGCTCGTAAGACTTCTTGCGGGCAAATACAGAAACTTATGCGTGGTGGGAGATGACGATCAGTCGATCTATAAGTTCAGGGGTGCAAATATCAGGAATATTTTGGATTTTGAACAGCACTTTGAGGATGCGTATGTCGTCAGACTCGAACAGAATTACCGCTCGACCCAGAATATCTTGGATGCCGCCAATGCGGTCATAAGCAACAATACCGCCAGAAAGAAAAAAGAACTCTGGACCGATAAGGGTGAGGGAAACAGGATACATTTCAGACAGTTTGATACGGCACTTGAAGAAGCCGAGTATATCGCTGATGATATAGCAAAAGCGGTTAAAAAGGGTGAGGCCGGATTTGAAAACTGTGCGGTTTTATTCAGGACAAATGCCCAATCACGTATGATTGAAGAGCAGTTTGTTAAGAACGGCATGCCTTATGATCTTGTCGGCGGAGTTAATTTCTATGACAGGAAAGAGATAAAGGATATGCTTGCATATCTGCGCATGGTAAACAATCCCAACGATGATCTTCAGGTTCGCAGGATCATAAATGTTCCGAGAAGAGGAATAGGACAGACTTCGCTTGATAAGGTATCGGGATATGCAAGAGAGCACGCACTGTCTTTTTATGAGGCATGCGAGGAGGCGGACAGGATCCCTTCACTTGGAGCTGCTGCAAAGAAGATAGGTGCATTTACCGATATGGTGAGAGTATTAAAGGCGTCCTATCCGGAGTACGGCATGAGGGGGCTTTTAAACGACATCATAGAACGTACGGGTTATGTCCTTGAACTCGAAGAAAGTGAAGAGGATGATGCCAAGGAACGTGTAGAGAATATATACGAACTTGTAAATAAAGTGGTATATTATGAGGAGAATGCAGAAGATCCCTCACTTTCCGGTTTTCTTGAAGAGGTTGCCCTGGTAAGCGATATAGACAACCTGGAAGAGGGAAAAGACCGCACTGTGCTCATGACTCTTCATTCCGCAAAAGGTCTTGAGTTTGAACGCGTGTATATAGCAGGCTGTGAGGACGGTGTCTTTCCGAGCTACATGTCTGTTTCGGATACCGATCCCGATGCCGTGGAAGAGGAAAGACGATTGGCTTATGTCGGGATAACAAGAGCAAAAAAAGATCTTACCATAACCTATTCGAGAAGCAGAATGAACAGAGGCGAGATTCAGTATAATCCCGTAAGCAGGTTTGTACGTGAGATACCTCAAAATCTTTTGGACAACACACTGCCCAAACAGAAAAGATACGATTTTGATACCTATGAGGAACGCTCGTATGAAAGGAATACACTGGGCTCAAGAGCCTGGGACAGTGTACTAAACTTTTCTTCTAAGCCGCAAAGAGAAAAGAAGAGTCTGTCCGCTCCTGACAAGACTTCGCTCTTATCACTCGGAAAGGGTATAAAGAAGGCTGACGGGCTGGATTATAAAAAAGGCGATCGGGTAATGCATATAAAGTACGGAAGCGGAACAGTCAAGGATATCGTGGATGATGTAAAAGACTACAAGGTTACCGTGGATTTTGACAACGCGGGCGTTAAGATAATGTATGCCATGTTTGCAAAACTAAAGAAGATGTAAGGGGGAAAATATGAGACTTTCACAGCTTTTGGAATATGATCCGATAATAGTTCAGTGTCATGACAATCCTGATGCGGATGCCATAGCATCGGGTTATGCGGTGTACTGCTATTTTAAGAGCCATTCAAAGAATGTCAGATTTGTTTACAGCGGAAAAAATGCGATACAGAAGTCGAATCTTTTGCTTCTTGTGAACTATCTTAAGATAGGCGATGTGCTAGAACATATCGAAGAGTGGCAGCAAGATGAGTTTGAAGGACTTGTTGTGACCGTTGACTGTCAGTACGGTGCGGGAAATGTTTCGCGCATACCGGCTAAATATGCCGCCATAATAGATCATCATCAAAAAGAGATAGAGGATGTTGAATTAAGCGAGATAGTTTCGGGACTGGGGAGCTGTTCAACTTTAGTATGGCGAATGCTTAGAGAAGAAGGTTTTGATCTGGAGGATATAAAGATCAATACGGCTCTTTATTTCGGACTGTATACCGATACGAATTCCTTAAGCGAGATAAACAATCCTTTCGATAAGGATATGAGAGACATGATCGCTTATGAGAAGTCAGTCATCATCATCTTAAGGAATTCCAATTTCTCTTTGGATGAACTCGAGATAGCGGGCAATGCCATGAAGAACTATCTCTACTATCCGAAGAACAGGTTTGCGGTCATCAAGGCAAAGCAGTGTGATCCTAACATCCTCGGACTTATAAGCGATTTTCTTTTGCAGGTGGCGGAAGTTGATGAAGCGATCGTTTATAACGAATGGCCGGGTGGTTTCAAATATTCGATAAGAACCTGTGTCAAGGAGGTGCAGGCTGATGAGCTTGCTTCTTTCATAGCAGAGGGCATAGGATCCGGCGGAGGCCACAGAGAAAAAGCAGGAGGTTTCATCCGCAGGGATCTTTACGAAGCAAAGTTTGGAGATCTTGATACAGAGGAATTCTTTAGAAACAGGGTGGATGAGTACTTTGAAACCTTCGAGGTAATATATGCATCCGAGTATGAAGCCGATATCAGCAATATGGAGCTTTATGCAAAGAAAAAGATACATCAGGGCTTTGTGATAGCAAGAGATATACTTCCGATAGGGACTCCCGTCATCGTAAGAACACTTGAAGGAGATATAGAGACAGAGGTAACAGACGATCTTGTGTTCATGATAGGCATAAAGGGAGAGGTATATACCAATCACAGGGAAAAGTTCGAACGTTCATACATCATGACCGATATAGATTACTTAAGCGATGATGAGCTGTTAAAGCCCGAATATCTGCCTACAGTTCACAGCAGGAACGACGGAACGGTAATAGATATCTCAAAGCATGCACACGTATGCATATCAAGCGGTGTTACACAGATATGTGCTGCGCCTATAGACAAGAGAGTAAAGATATTCACAAAGTGGTATACGGAGACATATATGTCCGGAAAACCGGGAGATTATCTGGCTGTCAGAACGGATGATCCGCACGATGTATACATAGTTGAGAGAGACATCTTTTTCAGGACCTATGAGAAGATGGATCAAAGTATGTAGATTCTCTTAAATTTCTTTTTATGACTAGTCTTTTTGTGTGTAAAATGCTATTATATCTTTAGTAAGCAAATAAATATTTACATATAGAGAGTGATGGAGGTTTGGAAATGGCAAGAATTGAGGAGCTCATTGAGCAGATTAAGGAATATGCCGGATTGGTAGAGAAACCGCCGGTTAAGAAAAAATGCAACGTAGTTGCGGTCATACTTACGATAATCGGTATCATTGCAGTTATTGCAGGTGTATGTTATGCGGTTTATCGTTTCCTCGGACCTTCATATTATGAAGACTTTGAGGATGATTACGAAGATGATTTCGATGACGATTTCTTCGATGAGGATGACGATGATACCATAGAGGTTCCCGTCAAGGAAGAAAAGGCTGAGAAAGAAGAAAAAGAAGAGAAAAAAGAAGACGCTGAATAATGCGGTTAAGAAAAGCCACTCATAACGAGTGGCTTTTTTATGTCTGTATCAGAATAAAAGGAAGGCTGAACATATCGCGGAAAAGATATTTGCGGCGGAATGTATCATCCAGCTTGGGATTATGGAACCGTCTGCTTTCTTTTCATTGACAAATCCCATGAACCATCCGATAGAACCGGTAAACAGGATGATGAGTATCGCTTTTATCATGCCTGAAACCGAAAAGAACATGATCCCGTGCATAAGACCAAACAGCATGCTCTGGATGATGTTGCCGGCAGTAAATCCAAATTTTGAAGAGAACCTCTTTAACAGAAAACCTCGAAAGAGTATCTCTTCGGGAAGGGCAGTATTCAATATCGCATAGACCAGTATGGCAGGGAGAGCACTGAACCTAAGTCCCTCAAATTGTGATGTTGCGGTCTGGGTACCCTTTACGAGGATAAGCATAAAAGCTGACAGGACACAGAAACATATGATTATAGCAAGTATCCATATAAAGGTTTTGTTTTCTTTTGTGTCTTTGGGTCTCTTAAGGCCTATCCATTTAAAGAAACCTGTCTCTTTTCTTGCTGTTATGAGCCACCATATAAGTGGGATGAGAGAGAATAAGAGTATCTCGACTATGCTGTTTATAAATGTCTGAATAAATAAGTTCATCTTAAAAATCCTCTGATCAGTGTGATCACTGTCTGACAAATGTTCTCGGTAAGCCACCGTTTAGCTGAATTGTAAGATTGTCTCCGGATAATTCGTAACTGTATGAGAAAGACATACCGTATTCCTTTTCACTAACATCCAGTGTTCCGTATACTTCATCAACCGTATAGGTACCGATTATTGAAAGCTCACCCGCCACATCCTTGTAGGTTCCGTCTGATCCAAGTGTCAATGTGGCGATCTTGTCTCCGGTGCCTTTCCATTTGCCTACAAGTTCGGCTTTTGATGCATGAGGTACAGTTGAAACTTCTTCTGTTTCATCCTTACCGCATGCACTGACACAAAGAAGCAGTGTTAATAAAAGAGCAGTGGAAAGGATTCTAATAAATTTTTCATTTTGATTCTCCTTAAGTGTATAGTTTACATAATATAATAATCTATATCTGAAACAGTGTCAATAAGACAAATATAGCGATCATATCATTCAAGCAAAGTCTCCTTGGATGTTTCTTTAAATAAGAGGGATACCAATATGGCAGCGATTATCTGGACACCATAGGCTACAAGTACCCCGGGACCGTCATTAAATGACAGACCGTAACTTATGACAGCGTTTCCGATGGCATGAAACAGGATACAGGGCAGAATGCTTCCTTTGATGCTATGAAGCGCAGCAAGTGAAAAAGCAGATCCCATAAGTGAGATTGCAAACCACAGATAGCTTCCCGAATACTGATATGTGCCTTTGATAAAGCAAAGCGGGATATGCCACACGATCCATATGGCACAGTTAATAAGGGTAGCGATAATGAATCCGAACTTCTTTTCAAGTATAGGCTGTAAATAGCCCCGCCATCCGACTTCTTCAAAGCCGCCAAATAAAAACATTACAGGAATGAATATGATCACCTGAAACCAGTTTCCTGTTATCTTTCCATCCCCGAAAAGAAAAGGTATTGCAAATCGGATCAACAAGAATAAAACCGTTAGGGCCAGTTCCAAAACAGGGGTTTTGAGATTAAAGACAGTTTTAAGGAAACTGCGGATACCATTTTGACCCGATTCCTTTTGAAAGAGGATATAAACAGCTATCGCAGGGGAACATGCCGCTATAATATAGAATATGAGTCCGATATTGTAAGCCGGATGCTCATACAGTCCCAAACAGCTTAAAACTATATCAAAGCTCCAGAATAGATATGTTATTAAAAAAGTCAGTATCAGATATTTATGTATATTCTTATGCATTTTGATCCGTCTTTCCTTTAAGTCATAAATCTATCTGATGTACAGCTGGTATATTGATCGATATTTTCTTTGTCCGCCGATCTTATAATGTCCGCCAACTCTGTTCATATATTAATCCTTATCATTCCCGTACTTTCTCGTAATTTTTTTTATAGTATTTGCTGTATCCATATAATCACGCATTGCGTGTTTGTTGCTCAAGTATACCGCGCTTTTAAACAGTTCGCAATGTGTGGATTATGATCTGTTATTCTTCGTTGCCTTTAATTTAGAATAGTCTTAAGCATCTATTCCAATCTGAACAGAATTCTTTGTATTTCTGACCCGTTCAATCAGCACAATGGTCTCAACGTGGCTGGAACCCGGAAACTGATCGATGCAGCATGCCTTTGTGACAGAGTAACCGGCATTAAGAAATGCTTCCAGATCCCTGACAAGACTGGTGGGTTTGCATGAAACATAGATAAGACTGTCCACACCGTAGGAGATTATCTTGCCAAGAGCTTTCGGATGAATTCCGTCTCTTGGCGGATCAAGTATGATAAAATCGGGGCGTTCTTTGACATCATCTATGACTTTCAGAACATCTCCGGCCATGAATTCACAATTATGTAAACCGTTCAGCAATGCATTTTCTTTTGCAGCCTCGACTGCCTCTTCAACGATCTCTATACCGATTACTTTCTTTGCAACAGGTGCCATAAGCTGGGCTATCGTACCCGTACCGCTGTAAAGATCAAAAACGGTGGCATCATTTGTGATGTCGCCTATATAATCCCTGACAGTGGAATAGAGCACTTCGGCGCTCAGTGTGTTTGTCTGGAAAAAACTGAAAGTCGAGATCTTGAAATCAAGTCCAAGTATCTTATCTTCTATATAGTCCCTGCCGTAGAGTATATCGGTCTTATCAGCGATTACGGCATCGGCATTCGAGTCGTTTGTGATATGCAGTATCCCTTCAAAATGTCCGTTGATATCAAGGTTAAGGAGCATATCTTTGTATGCGTTCATGTCATGATCATACTGAGAGGTCGTAACAATGGCGACAAGGATCTGACCCGTGTACTTTGCCTTTCTTACAAGAAGGTGTCGTAAATATCCAACATGGCTCATCCTGTGGTAGAAGGGAAGAGAAGTCTTTTCAAAGTAATCCCTTGTGGCTGACAGTATCCTGCGGTAATCTTCATCGATTATCTTGCAGTCTTTAACCGTAACGATATCATAAAAGCTTCCGCGTTTATGCATGCCGAGTGACAGGGGACCGTCTTTTATCTCATCACCGAAGGTGAATTCCATCTTGTTTCTGTATTCTTCGTTTATGGGACTTGCTTTAATGCCTTCCCACTCATATGGTTTACATAAAACAGAATCAAGAAGTCTTTTTACCTGATCCTCTTTAAGCTTTAACTGGTCGTCATATGATAATCCAAGATAGCTGCATCCGCCGCAGGAATCAAAATGAGGGCATGACGGGGGGATCTCATTTGGTGCTTTATTTGTGACCTCAAGAAGATTTCCCTCACCTTTTCCCTTACGTACTTTCTTTACACGAAAAATAACCTTTTGTCCCGGTAAAACATTCTTTACGGTACAAAAGGATCCGTCATCGGTCTTAACAATACCCTTGCATGGAAAGTCCACACGTTCAACAATTCCTATAACTGATTCGCCTTTTTTCATTACTGGTGTCCTCTTTTTTCGCAAATGTTATCATAATTTTCAAAAACTGTCCATTTTTGTCGGTACAAATGAAAAAACTTTCCCAATAATGACGTATTTGAGTTATAATGTAGATACATATGGTTATTGATTACGGTATATCAAAAAACGCTGATATATCGCGAAGGAGGTTATGGTTAATGGCTAAGTTGAACGAAGCCGCTGTTGCGCAGATAGAGGGGATTTGTGACAGGTATAAGAACGAAAAGACACCCCTCATGATGATCTTAAGTGACATCCAGAACGAATACGGATATATCCCGCTTGAAGTTCAGGAACTGGTGTCAAAAAAGACAGGTATCTCTGTTGCTGAGATCTACGGAGTTGTAACTTTTTATTCATTTTTCTCACTTACTCCAAAGGGAAAATATGTTATCGGATGCTGCCTTGGAACAGCATGCTATGTAAAGGGAGCTCAGATCGTTATCGACCGATTCTCTGAACTTTTGGGTATCACTCCCGGTCAGACGACTAAGGACGGTCTGTTCACACTTGATGCCTTAAGATGCATAGGTGCCTGCGGTATAGCACCGGCCGTAAGTATAAACGGAAAGGTTTATCCCAAAGTTGATGTTGAAGAGGTAGAAGGTATCATCGAATCATATAAGAAGGAGGCATCGGCATGAATCAGATAACATCCGTAGAAGAGCTCGATAAGATCACTGAGCAGTGCGAAAAAAACATGGAGGACAAGATAGCCGGTGCTGATGATAAACGTCATATAGTGCTTTGCGGCGGTACAGGATGTCTTTCAAGCAATTCAAAGGAGATAGCGGCTAAATTCAAGGAACTCCTTGCTAAAAAAGGACTTAACGAAAAAGCGACGATCAACCTTGCAGGTTGCTTCGGATTCTGTTCACAGGGACCCTTCGTAAAGATATATCCCGAGGATACACTTTACAGGATGGTAACTCTTGATGATGTGGAAGAGATAGTGAATTCGGATATAGGACGCGGAGAGGTTGTTGAACGCCTTTTGTATGTCGATCCCGTATCAGGAGAAAAGGTATCAAAGCAGGATGATATCAATTTCTATAAAAAGCAGAGAAGAATAGCTCTGCACGGCTGCGGTGTCATCAATCCCGAGGATCTTAACGAGGCACTCGGTTTCGGTGCTTTCAAGGGACTAAAGAAGGCGCTTTCAATGTCACCAAAGGAAGTTGCGGATACGGTATTACTCTCGGGACTTCGAGGCCGAGGAGGCGGCGGATTCCCTGCGGGACGCAAGTGGATGTTCGCTCTTGCATCCGAAGGTGATGAGAAATACGTTGTATGTAACGGTGACGAGGGTGATCCGGGTGCATTCATGGACCGTTCGATCCTTGAAGGAAATCCGATCGCCGTTATCGAAGGTATGATGATAGCAGCCTATGCCATCGGTGCAAAGGAAGGATATTTCTATGTACGTGCCGAATATCCGATAGCTGTAGCACGTCTTAAAAAGGCTATAGAAAATGCCAGAGAAGCAGGACTTTTAGGCAAGAACATATTGGGCAGCGGATTTGATTTTGACTGCAATATCAGACTCGGTGCAGGTGCGTTTGTCTGCGGTGAGGAGACAGCACTTTTAAATTCGATAGAAGGAAAGCGCGGTATGCCAAGACCCCGTCCTCCGTTCCCTGCAGTAAAGGGACTCTGGGACAAGCCAACTATCGTTAACAATGTCGAGACACTTGCATGCGTACCCTATATCTTAAGAGAGGGTGCCGCAGAATTTGCTAAAGTAGGTACCGAAGGCTCAAAGGGAACCAAGGTATTTGCACTCGGCGGCAAGGTCAACAATGTCGGCCTTGTTGAAGTTCCGATGGGAACAACTTTAAGAGAACTCATTTATGACATAGGCGGCGGCATTCCCAACGGAAAGAAGTTCAAAGCCATCCAGACAGGCGGCCCTTCCGGCGGATGCTTAACGGAGGAATTTTTGGATGAGCCTATCGATTTTGATAACCTTGTTCAGAAGGGTTCAATGATGGGGTCCGGCGGTGCCATTGTCATGGACGAAGATAACTGTATGGTCGATGTTGCCAAGTTCTACATGGAATTCATCTGTGATGAATCATGCGGAAAATGTTCTCCGTGCCGTGTGGGAACAAAGAGGATACTTGAGATCTTAACAAAGATCACCGAAGGAAAGGGCGAGATGGAAGACCTTGATACACTTGAGGAGCTTTCAAAGACTATCCGTAAGAATTCTTTGTGCGCACTCGGACAGACGGCAGCCAATCCCGTAAACTCTACTCTGAGACATTTCAGGGACGAATATATAGCGCATATAGTTGAAAAGCGCTGTCCTTCACATGTCTGCAAGAGCCTTAGTCAGTATAAGATCAATCCCGACATCTGTATCGGATGCGGACTCTGTGCAAGAAACTGTCCCGCAGGATGTATCTCAAGAACCGATTACATCGCAGAAGGACATAAACTGGCATCATTTGCGATCGACCAGGAGAAGTGTGCAAAGTGTGGTCTTTGTAAGAGTAACTGTAAGTTTAATGCAATAACAAAGGACTAAGGAGGTATAGGAATATGTCTTTGATAAATATTAAAATAGAGGGCATCCCTTACCAGGTGGAAGAGGGGCTCACCATTTTAGAAGCAGCAAAAAAATGCGGCTACGAAATACCTCACCTTTGCTACTTTAACCATGGAGAATGCTCTCAGGGCTCATGTCGTGTATGCCTTGTAGAAGTAAAGGGAGCAAGAGGCCTTGTTGCCAGCTGCGTATATCCCGTTAATGACGGTATGGAGATAAGTATCTCATCTGCTGAGGCTGTGGCTGCCAGAAGAAGAAGCGTAGAGCTTCTGCTCTCTGATCACAACCAGTTCTGTCAGGCATGTGACAAGAACGGAAAGTGCGAACTGCTCCACGTTGCCATCGTTACCGATGCAAGAAGCGGAGTATTCGGAGGTTCACACAGTGAGGTTCATCTTGACGAGATAGCACCCGGACTTGTAAGAGATACATCAAAATGTATTCTCTGCGGAAGATGTATAGAAAGATGCAAGAATGCACACGGACTCGGGATCCTTGGATTCGAGAACAGAGGATTCAATACATTTGTTTCTCCCGCTGATGATCGTTCATTTGAAGACAGCCCGTGTATCCAGTGCGGACAGTGTGTAAATGTATGTCCCACGGGAGCTTTGATGGAGCATTCAGAGATAGACAAGGTGGATCATGCTTTAAGATACGGAAAGAAGATCGTTATCGCACAGGCAGCGCCTGCAGTAAGAGCAGCCCTCGGTGAGGAGTTTGGCTACAAGATAGGAACTCCCGTAACCGGAAAGATGATAGCAGCCATGAGAAGGCTGGGATTTGCAAAGATCTATGATGTTAACTTCGGCGCCGATCTTACGATCATGGAAGAGGGAACAGAGCTTCTGGGACGTCTGAAAAACGGCGGAGTTCTTCCGATGATAACCTCATGCTCACCCGGATGGGTAAATTTTGCGGAATATAATTATTCGGATCTTTTGCCTCACCTTTCATCATGCAAGTCACCTCATCAGATGCAGGGTGCCATCTTAAAGTCTTACTGGGCAAAGCAGCATGATGTTTCGCCCGAGGATATATTTGTTGTATCCGTAATGCCTTGTACGGCAAAGAAATACGAGAGACAGCGTGATCAGCTTAAGGTTAACGGACTTAGTGATGTTGATGCCGTTATAACAACAAGAGAGCTTGCCCGTATGATCAAGAGAGCGGGTATCATGTTCGACAGACTTCCCGATGAGGACTGGGATCAGGATATCATGGGTGATTACACAGGTGCAGGTGTTATCTTCGGTGTTACCGGCGGTGTTATGGAAGCTGCATTAAGGACAGTATACTTTAAGCTCACCGGAAAAGAATCGGATCCGATAGAGTTTAAGGAAGTGAGAGGCCATGATGCGGGTATCAGGGAAGCTTCCCTTGATATAAACGGTACGACAGTGAATGTTGCGATCGCATCAGGCATGAAATCCGCAAGAGTTCTTTTGGACGATATAAGAGCAGGAAAGTCAAAGTATCACTTTATAGAGATCATGGGATGTCCGGGAGGATGTATTAACGGTGGCGGACAGCCATATGTCAGAGAGTTCTTCCTTCCCAACGAAGATGATGATATCCTTGATACCTATAAGGAAAAGCGTGCTCAGGCGCTCTACAGCGAGGATGAGAGAATGACGCTTCGTCAGTCACACAAGAATCCTCAGGTCAAAGAGCTTTACGATAAGTTCCTTGGCGAACCTAACAGCCATAAGGCACATGAACTTTTGCATACAACATATGCGGCAAGAGAAGGTTACAACGAGATCAAGTTATCGTAATGGAATGAGATGGTACTTTTAGAAGTCTTTAGAGCACATCAATTAAATATCATGCTTGTTTTGAGTGGTATATGTGCTATTCTTGCTATTTTTGTGCTATTTACGAACACCATGACAAAGAGCAGAAAACTGGCGTTGGTCTTTATGGAGATCAGCGCTATGTTTCTTTTGGTATTTGACAGGTATGCCTATATCTATAGGGGCGATATAAGCACAAACGGTTACTGGATGGTACGTATCAGTAACTTTATGGTGTTTTTATGTACAAGTATCCTGTGTTATTCTTTTGCGCTTTATTCAAAAGATCTTGCCACTAATGAGCTGGAAAGACAAAAGACACCTGTCAGACTTAAGGTGGTAGAGGGTGTTCTTATCACACAGATGATACTTGTCATACTTAACCTGTTCTTTGGCTTTTTCTATTATATAGATGAGAGTAATAAATATCAGAGGGCACCGTTGTTCTTTTGCAGTTACATGTTGCCGTTTGTTGCACTTATACTGATGTTTACTCTGATCTTTCAGTATCGAAACAAACTTGGAAGAGGATTGTGCATCACTCTGTTGCTGTTTGCTGTATGTCCGGTAGTGTCAGCACTCTTTCAGTTCTATGTTTACGGAATATCGCTGGTTAACATAACTATATCAACGATGGCTATCATCCTGTATCTTTTTGCATTTGTTGACATGAACAAGACACTGGAGAGGGCAAGGAATATCGAGATCGATTACCTGAAAAAAGAGCAGAAGGATATCCAGTTACTCTTCGAACAGACAGCAGAGGCTCTTGCGAGTGCGATAGATGCCAAGGATAAATATACTCACGGTCATTCAAACAGAGTGGCAGATTATTCGAGACGTATCGCCGAACTTGCGGGAAAAGATGAAAAGGATTGTGAGGAGATATATTTCGCAGCCCTTTTGCATGATGTAGGAAAGATAGGTGTTCCAGACTATATCATAAACAAAGACGGAAAGCTGACTGATGAGGAGTTTGCTGCGATCAAACAGCACCCTGTTATCGGCAAGCAGATACTGGCAAGTATCAATAAATCTCCTTATCTCAGTATAGGAGCAAACTTTCATCATGAGAGATATGACGGAAAAGGATATCCGGCAGGATTGAAAGGTGACGACATACCTGACATAGCACGTATCATCGCAGTTGCGGATTCATATGATGCCATGACCTCAAAGAGAAGTTACAGGGATCCGTTGTCACAGGATAAAGTACGTGAAGAATTCGTTAAGGGTATAGGTAACCAGTTCGATCCTCAGTATGCGAAGCTGATGTTACATCTTATCGATATCGATTCCGAGTATGAGATGAAGGAAAAAGAGGATCTCACATTTGGTGATACCAAGACAACTCTGACATGTGATGAATTCAGATCGGATGTTTTAGAAGGTATCGTTATGACACCTTATATGACAAAGATAAGTCTTAACTGTAAGTCGGATCCGGATCATCCCGGACTGGAGTGTATACCCACCATGATCATATTTGATGCACTTGACAGCAGATATCATTATGAGGAAGACGACAGAAAAGAGATGGTCTATTACGAGTATGGTGAGGTAAGGTTTGACGGAAAGTATGAGGTTAGCGGAGCAAGAAAATTCAAGGTTGACATAACTGAGGATAAGACACTCACCGATGCCGAACTGATAGAAGCCTATAAGAAGGGTATTGACTATGAGATAGAAGCATCAAGGTATTTAGATCATGGACTCATAAAGATCACAAGTGAGCTGAAGACTGTTGAGATAATAATCGCATTCCCCGACAATGCAAGGTATGCTTATATAGGCCTTACTGGAGAGCACTGCAGACTAAATAACGTGGATGCGGACAGATCAGAAGAAAGAATAGCCGATGATTATATCCCGAGGATCGCCAAACCCGTAAGTTACATAGAAGGTCCTGTGGGAGATATACCCAATGTGCAGGTTGACGGATGGTGTTCTGCAGCTACAGAAGGTGTACCGATAAAAGACAACATGAAGATCATATTCCATACGATGAGCCTTCCCACAGCCAGACTTATATGGCACTGTCCTTACATAAGACTGTTCTATTCTAAGGACAGAAAGGTCAACGGAGAGGATTTCAGAGACTTTGTTCTGATAAGACTTGACGGCGAGACCTGGGATTCGGATGACAGTGCTGAGAATAAGATGCAGATCAGTAAGAATGATGATTTCAACGGCTGGGACGCATGGAAGGAACTCAACAAGAAGGGCATGATATGTAAGGTCGTCATCAGACGCAATGGCAGCAAGATCACCGTGATAACAGAAAACGGCGGTATATACATAAAGAGTACGACAACGATAAATATCGATGTGCCTGATGTATATGTTGCACTGTCGGGTGACCAGGTGGCTCTGACAGACATACATATAGGATAAAAGAACGATTGACAATAAAGTGTTTAGGCTATACAATTAAGAAAGGGTGATTTGTCAGATAATTGACATATATTTAATGAAGTTGGGACAACAATAATTGCATATGAAAGGAGTAGTCTATGGAATACGTTACAAAGCTTTTTGGAAAGATCGATGTAGATGACAGCAAGGTTATAACCTTCCCTGAGGGGTTGCTCGGTTTCCCTGATATGAAGAGATTTGCTCTCATATTTGACAGCGACAACAGCGATGCGAAAGGACTGAATTTCTTGGCATCTCTTGATGAACCCGCATTTGTGATGCCGGTGGTTCCCGCCGTTGCCGTTAAGCCTGATTATTCACCTCAGATATCAGCTGAAGTTGAGAAATCGATCGGTGAGCTTACAGAAGACAACGTTCTGATCCTGGTTACCATGACTATACCTTCCAATATCACAGAGATGACGGTAAACTTAAATGCACCGATCATCATCAATGCAGATACAGGCAAGGCTGCACAGTCGGTTGTAGAAAATGAAGGATATGATATCAAGTATCCTATCTATGATGCATTGAAGAATTAACAGATCAAAAAAAGCTGTCCAAACAAGGGCAGCTTTTTTTAATATTCATAAACCTATTGACACGGTAGGCAAATAGGAATATAATTCAAACGACATATGAAAGGAGGACTTTAAGTGATATATGCAGATAATGCCGGTACCACAAAGATGAGTAAAGCGGCGATAGATACAATGTTTAGACTGGTTAATGATACATGGGGGAATGCGTCAAGTCTCTACAGTGTGGGACAGACTTCAAAGGAGGTCCTCGAACAGGCAAGGGAGGATATCGCAAACCTGATAGGGGCAGAACCCAAAGAGATCATATTCACATCGGGCGGAAGTGAGGCCGATAATCAGGCAATACTCACTGCCGCAAGGATCGGTGCGTCAAAAGGAAAGAAGCATATCATATCTTCAGCATTTGAGCATCATGCAGTGCTTCATACTCTGGAAAGATTAAAAGATGATGGTTTTGAGATAACCCTTCTTGATGTTCATGAGGATGGCCTTGTCAGACCTGAGGAACTGGAAAACGCGATAAGAGAAGATACATGTCTTGTGACTATCATGTATGCGAACAATGAGATAGGAACTGTTCAGCCCATAAGCAAACTTGGTGAGATATGCAAAAAGCATGATGTACTGTTCCATACGGATGCCGTTCAGGCAATAGGTCACATTCCCGTAAATGTGAATGATGACAACATTGATATGCTTTCAGCATCGGCTCATAAGTTTCATGGGCCAAAAGGCGTCGGCTTCTTATATGTAAAAAAAGGCATAAGGGTGACCAATCTGATAAACGGAGGAGCTCAGGAAAAAGGAAGAAGAGCAGGTACGGAGAATGTTCCCGGAATAGCTGCCATGGCTGTTGCTCTAAAGGAAGCCGTTAAGTGTCTTTCAAAGACGATTGAAGATGTGAGCAAAAAGAGAGATCGTCTTATAGAGGGATTATCAAAGATAGATCACTCAGCATTAAACGGAGATGCGATACAGCGTCTACCCGGAAACGTTAATTTCTGCTTTGAAGGCATCGAGGGAGAATCTCTGATTTTGCTTTTGGATGATAAAGGGATAATGGCTTCTTCGGGAAGTGCATGCACTTCGGGTTCACTCGATCCGAGTCATGTCCTTTTGGCTATCGGAAGAGTACATGATGTGGCACACGGATCACTGAGACTTACGATAAATGAGGAAACAACAAATGAAGATGTTGATGAGATTATATCTAAAGTTGCCGAGGAGGTAGCATATCTGAGAAGCTTTTCTCCGATATGGAGAGACCTTGTTGCAGGAAAGAAAGAGTTTATTCTTTAAAGGAGATAAAAGATGGCTTTATACAGTGAAAAAGTAATGGATCATTTCCGCAATCCCAGAAACGTAGGTGTTATCGAAGATGCCGACGGCATAGGAGAAGTGGGAAATGCAAAATGCGGAGATATCATGAAGATGTATCTTAAGATCGACAATGATATCATCTCTGATGTCAAATTTGAAACATTCGGCTGCGGAAGCGCCATAGCATCTAGCTCAATGGCGACCGAACTGATAAAGGGAAAGCCCATTTCAGAGGCAATGGAACTGACAAATAAAGCAGTTGCGGAAGCTCTTGACGGTCTTCCGGATTACAAGATGCACTGTTCGGTCCTTGCCGAGGAGGCGATCAAATCCGCTCTCGATGATTATCATTCAAAACAGGGTAAGTGATAATGAAAAGAGTGATTGTCGGTCTGTCGGGAGGTGTTGACAGTGCGGTCGCGGCATTGCTCTTAAAAAGGGAAGGATATGATGTCACGGGAGTGACGTTAAGGACCTGGCTTTCTGAAAGCGGAGAGGAAAGCCGATGCTGTGAGATCGATGATGCAAGGTTTATTGCGATGAAGCTTAACATACCGTACTATCCGCTAAACTGCGCTGATGCATTTAAAAAGTGTGTCATAGATCCTTTTGTTGAATCCTATCTTAAAGGAGAAACACCAAATCCCTGTATCGAATGCAACAGATACATCAAATGGGAAAGGATGATCTATTACACCAATATATTTAAATGCGACTATGTTGCCACAGGTCATTATGCATCGGTAATAAGGCTTGATAACGGCAGATACACAGTAAAACAGGCTTATCATGCAAAAAAAGATCAGACATACATGCTTTATAAGCTGACTCAAGAGCAGCTTGAAAAGACTCTGATGCCTTTAGGTGAACTTTCAAAGGAAGAAGTAAGAAAGATAGCGCTAAGTGAAGGACTTCCTGTTGCAAACAAGCCGGATTCACAGGAACTGTGTTTTGTAAAAGATGATGATTATGCCGGATACATTGAAACACACTGTCCTGACAGGATACCGAAACAGGGAAACTTTGTGGATGATAAGGGAAATATCCTTGGAAGACACAAAGGGATCATTCATTATACTATCGGTCAGAGGAAAGGCTTAGGTATATCCGCAAAGAATGCGCTGTATGTAAAATACATCGATCCGTTAAAAAACGAGATAGTTTTAGGAGAAGAAAAAGAGGTTTTCTGTGACAGGATTGAATGCTTCGATACAAACTTTCTTTCCATTGAAAGACCTGATAAGGGGTTTGAGTTTGAATGCAGGGTAAAGGTCAGATATCATCACAGCGCGCAGAATGCGAGGGTAAGGATCATGGATTTAAATAAGGCTGTAGTAAGTTTCTACGAACCGGTCAAAGCTCCGGCTGCAGGTCAGTCAGCAGTATTCTATGATGATGATAACTGTGTCATAGGCGGAGGTATCATACAAAGACATTGATATCAGGCATTAACTGCTTATTTACCCACATTGTTTATAGGCGTATAATGAATAGATGAAATAAAATGATCACATACTTATGGAGGGTAAAAGATATGATGATCTCTACCAGGGGAAGATATGCAATAAGAGCCATGGCTGAACTGGCAACACACGCAGAAAATGAATTTGTACCGTTAAAAGAGATAGCAGAGAAACAAAATATATCCAAGAAATATCTTGAGAGTATAATGCTGATACTCGTTAAACACGATCTTGTGGGCGGAGCTTCCGGGAAAAACGGAGGATATCATCTTAAGAGAAAACCGGATGAGATATCACTCGGAGAGATCTTAAGAGTGACTGAGGGAGGTCTTGAACCTGTTGTATGCATCGCTGCTGACAGTGAACCCTGTGAGAGAGTAAGCATCTGCAGGACCTATCCTGTCTGGAAGGGGCTGTATGATGTCATCAATGATTATCTTGACAGCAAGACTCTTGCTGATGTTATGTGATGAAAGGGTAGATTATGACACTTGCACAGCTTAATTATGCAATAACGATAGCCGGAGAGAATTCCTTAAATGATGCGGCAAAGAAGCTTTTTATATCACAGCCCAGCCTTTCCGCATCGTTAAGATCACTTGAGGAAGAACTCGGGTTTGATATATTCCTTCGTTCCAAGACCGGTATGTCTCTTACCGTTAAGGGTGCCGAGTTTATCGGATATGCAAGATCGGTAATGGAACAGTATGAGATACTGGATGCGAAATACATATCAAAGACCGGTGTTAAAAGAACATTCAGTGTGTCTTTGCAGCATTACACATTCGCTGTAAATGCTTTCGTTGAACTCGTTAAACAGTACGGTATGGATAAGTATGAGTTCGAGATACATGAAACCAAGACATATGAAGTAATAGAAAACGTAAAGAATCAGATAAGCGAGATAGGAGTTCTTTATCTGAATGATTATAACAGAACGGTCCTCACAAAGATCTTCGCATCGGCAGGACTTGAGTTCACACCTTTATTTGACTGTAACATATATGTATATATGAGCAAGAAGAACCCGCTTTCCGACAGGGAGGAGATCAGTATAGAGGAACTGGATGATTATCCGTGTCTTGGATTTGCTCAGGGAGAGAGAAATTCATTCTATTTTGCGGAAGAAGTAATGAGCACATATGACTACAAGAGATTCATAAGGGCAAATGACAGGGCGACGCTTTTAAATCTCATGATAGGATTAAACGGATACACTTTATGCTCGGGAATCATCTGTGAGGACCTAAACGGTTCGGATTACTGCGCCGTTAAACTAAAGACCGATGAGAAGATGACCATCGGTTACATATCAAGAAAAGATTCTATTTTAAGCGACCTCGGACAGAAATATATCGAGGAGCTTGCAAAATATAAAGACCAGGTAATGGCTTAAGATCATTAAACACATTCCCCTTGGAGAGCTGATATGCTTTCTCAAGGGGATTTTTATATTATATAGTACTGTCGGACTTGAAAAGTGAAGATGAGCGGACAACTAAAAACGACGGAACCAAGTCTGTTAATTAGTCCCGTCGCCTTTAATAGGATCTCATCATGTAATTGACCTCCTGTCAATGTTGTTATTAATGATATCGGTAAAAAAAACAGATAGTTTATATAAGTACGGTTGAATCTGAAATATTCAGGAACTGATAAAAGGAAAACTTCTGATTGGATCCTGTAAAGATCATTACGAGAAACGAGGGCCTGTCGAATTGACAGTCCCTTTTATTATGTTATAGGCAAAACCTATATATAATAAAAGATTTTAAGGATTATACAATTACCTATGTGGTTGCTATACTTTAAATCAGCAAGATGAAAGCGAGGTAAAAACCATGGCAGAAAGAAACCTGGATTTTGACACAGTGATAAACAGAAAAAATACCGATTGTCTTAAATATGATTTCGCGGTCAAAAGAGGAATGCCTGAAGATGTGCTTCCTTTATGGGTTGCTGACATGGACTTCAAGACCTCCTCATATGTTGAAGATGCGATAGTTAAGAGAGCAAAAGATGCCATATTCGGATACAGCGAGGTTTCCACACCTTATTTTAACATCCTTAAAAACTGGATGAGTCTAAGGCACGGATGGGATATAAAGGAAAACTGGCTTATAAAGACTCCGGGTGTTGTATTTGCGATCGCTGCAGCCGTAAAGGCATTCACTCACAGAGGTGATGCAGTGCTCTTGCAGTCTCCGATATATTATCCTTTTTACGAGGTTATAGAGGATAATGAGAGAAGAGTTGTAAGCAGTGATCTTATACTCGGCGAGGATAACAGATACCATATAGATTTTGATGACTTTGAAAAGAAGATCGCAGAAAACGATGTTAAGCTTTTCTTCCTTTGCAATCCTCACAATCCTGTAGGCAGAGTGTGGACAAAAGAGGAACTCACACGCCTCGGTGATATCTGTGTTGAGCACGGTGTTCTTGTGATCAGCGATGAGATACATCATGACTTTGTGTTTAAGGGAGAGCATACCGTATTTGCGAGCATCAAGAAAGAGTTTGAGGATATAAGTATCACATGCACCTCACCCAGCAAGACTTTCAATCTGGCAAGCATGCTCATATCAAACATCTTCATACCCAATACCATTTTAAGAAAGAAGTTTGAAAAGCAGGTCGCTGCTGTGGGTATCAGTCAGTTAAGCGTACTCGGACTTGTCGCAACACAGGCTGCCTATGAAAAAGGCGGAGAGTGGTATGATGCGATGATCGAATATATAAGAGAAAATATAGAGTTTGCAAAAGAATATGTTAAAAACAATCTGCCCGGAGTGAACATGATCGATACAGAGGGTACATATCTTATCTGGCTGGATTTCAGAAACAGCTCTATAGATGTCAAAGACCTCGATGATAAGATCATAAATGAGGCAAAGCTTTGGCTTGACAGCGGAAAGATCTTCGGACATACAGGGGAAGGATTTGAGAGAATAAATGTTGCATGCCCCAGAAGCGTACTTAAGGAGGCTTTGGAGAGACTTTCCAATCTTTTGGAGAATAACTCAAGAACTGATAACATTATAAGATTTCAGTCATCATATGATGCTTTGGTCGCTCAGGGATAAAAAATGAGGGAATATTATGATAGACAGTGACAGAATAGTAAACGAGTTTGTCAAACTTGTTTCTTTTGACAGCGAGACCGGCAACGAAAAAGAGATATCGGATTATCTTTTGGGTCTGCTTTCAGATCTTGGACTTGAAGTTGAACGTGACAGTATCGGAAACATATATGGTCTTTTAACAGGAGACAAAGACAGGGATCCGATACTGTTTTCCTCCCACATGGATACGGTAAGTCCGGGAAGATCTAAGAAAGCAATCATACACGATAACGGAAAGATAACCTCTGATCAGAAAACAGTACTCGGAGCAGATGATATATCAGGTCTTGTGAGTATAATAGAAATGTTAAGGGTAATAAAAGAGGAAGGACTTTCACATGGTGACATAGAAGTCCTTTTTTCTGTTCAGGAGGAGTCGTTTTGCAGCGGAACCGCAGGATATGATTTTGACAGGATAAAAGCAAAGCAGGCTTATGTTTTGGATCTTAGCGGACCGATCGGCGGCTGTGCACTTGCTGCTCCAAGCATAATTACATTTACAGAGACAGTATACGGAAAGAGTGCTCATTCCGGATTTGATCCGGAGAGCGGTATACATGCCATAGCGATCGCAGCCAAAGCCATATCTGAGATCACAAACGGACATATTGATGAAGACACGACAGTGAACATCGGACTTATAGAGGGAGGCAGTGCTCCAAACATTGTTCCCGATAAAGTTGTGATAACGGGAGAGATAAGAAGCCTTTCACATGATAAGGCATTAAAACAGGCAGATCATATAGAAGAGATATTTAATAAAGCAGTTGAAGGTACGGGAGCAAGATCAGACCATGAGATAAAGATCAACTTTAAGGCTTACGAGACATCAAAAGATTCTGAGACTGTAAAGAGATATATAAGAGCATGTGAAAAGAGCGGGATAAGAGCCCAGACAGGTAAGACGTTTGGCGGAAGTGACAACAACCGTCTTGCGGAACACGGTATAGAAGGTATAGTGATATCCTGCGGTATGAACAACGTGCATACCACAAACGAATATACCTCCGTCCAGGATCTTACCATGAGTGCAATGGTGACACTTGCTCTGGCTACAGACTGATATAAATACACACTTTAAGGAGTTCTCTTAAAAGAGAGCTCCTTTTTTCTGTTATAGTCAAAACCTATAACACCCTATAACGAATAGGAATTAGACAAAGGATATCAATTGTGTGAAAATCAGATACATCAAAAGCCTACTGAATTGGTAGGCGGAAAAGAGGAGTATTATGAAAGATCACATTAAGGCAAGACAATGGTATACACAGCGATGTTGGAGTGATGATGTCATGTGACGCTTTAGATATATCAAAGGTTAGAAAAACAGTATTTAATGAGGAGATTATCATGAAAAAGAATATAATTACAAAGCTTATTACATTATCACTTATAGGAACAATTGGACTGTTTTCGCTCACGGGATGCGGTGCAGCTGTTGCATCAAATGCAGCCCAGAATAATGGCGAGGAAGTAAAACAGGCAGAAGAGGTTAAAGAAAACGCGGCAGATGAAACTGCAAAAGAAGATGAGACTGAGGTAAGAGTCATCAAGGCTGTGACAGGAGGAATGCCCAAGCCTTATGTATATGTAGACGAGAACGATCAGGCAACAGGTTATGACATCGAAGTCCTGAAGGCAGTATTTGACATACTTCCGCAGTATGAGCTTGAACTTGAAGTGGCAGACTTCTCTGCAGTGTTTGCTGGTCTTAACGCAGGAAACTATCAGATAGGTGTCAACAACTTCTCATACAACGAGGAAAGAGCAAACAATTATCTTTACTCACTTCCTTATGACAAGGTAAGTTATGTGTTTGTTTACAACAAAGATGCAGATCCTATAACTTCACTTGCGGATGCGGCAGGAAAGAGCTTTGAAGGCGGTGCGGGAGTATCCGTTACAACAGCGGTTGAAAAGTGGAACGAGCTTAATCCCGGCAAGGAGATAACTATCACATATACCGATGCAGATACAACGATCGAGCTTCAGCACATCGAAGACGGAACAACGGATTTCGGTATCATCGACGGACCTATGTATACAGCTTATGTTGATGAGTACGGATTTGATATCGGAAAGTTTGACATTCCGGAGGAAGAGACAAAGCTTATAGCAGATAACCTTTACGCTTATTACCTCCTTCCGAAGGATGAAACAGATCTTAGAGATGATATTGACAAAGCGATAATCGAGCTTAAGGAGAACGGAACACTTAAGGCACTGTCAGAGAAGTATTTTGGCGGAGTTGATCAGTCACCTGAGATCGAAAAGCTTAATGCAGGAAAAACTAATTAGTATACAGGAGAAAGATGATGGAAGCCAAGGATTTGTTTGATGTCAATCTGGTATTTACCAACATACCCGATATATTGAGATTCCTGCCTGTAACACTAGAACTGGCATTGGGAGCCATGGCGTTCAGCCTGATCTTTGGATTGATAATAGCCCTGATCCGGATAAAGCGGGTCAGGGTGCTTTCACAGATCGCTGCCGTATTCATATCGGTAATAAGAGGTACACCGATACTGGTTCAGCTGTATGTCACCTATTACGGGATACCGATGTTTTTGAAGTATCTGAACTTAAAATACGGGACAGCCTACAACATAAACAATGTACCCGCCATACTGTATGCCTTTGTGGCACTTGCGATAAATGAGTCGGCATTCAATGCAGAGATAATAAGAGCATCCCTGCAGTCTGTCGATAAAGGTCAGATAGAAGCGGCACAGTCACTCGGTATGACTTATCTGCAGGTCTTAAAGAGGATAATCCTGCCTGAGGCGATTGAAGTTGCTCTTCCTTCACTGGGGAATTCATTTATCGGACTCATAAAGGGTACGTCGCTTGCATTCACATGTGCGGTGGTGGAGATGACAGCACAGGGAAAGATACTCGCAGGAAGGAACTTCAGATATTTTGAGACATATATCTCGCTGGCCATCATTTACTGGGTGATAACTATCGTTGTTGAGAATACGATCAAGGTCATAGAGAAAAAGATAAGAATACCTGATCAGGTAACGGGTACTGTAAGGAATGGTGAGAAGGCATGATCGAAGTAAACGGACTTAAAAAGAGATTTGGAGACAACGTAGTACTTGACGGAGTAGATCTTAAGATAAATAAAGGAGATGTAATAGCGATCATCGGTCCATCGGGAACAGGAAAGTCAACTCTGTTAAGATGTATCGACAGACTGGAAAAGCCTGAAGAGGGAAGCCTTATTATAGATGAGCTTAAGGTCAATCTTAACAAAGCATCACGCAAGGATCTTATAGCGATAAGAAAGAAGACCGCAATGGTGTTTCAAAACTGGAACCTGTTCTCAAAAAAAACGGCCCTTCAAAACGTGATGGAGGGACTGATCGTTGTAAAGAAGACAGATAAAGAAAAGGCGAAAAAGATCGCAGAGGAACAGCTAAAAAGAGTTGGATTGTCTGATCATGCAAACCATTATCCGAGACATCTTTCGGGCGGACAGCAGCAGAGAGTTGCGATAGCGAGAGCACTTGCCATGGAACCGGATCTGCTTCTTTTAGATGAACCGACATCTGCTCTTGACCCGGAACTGGTAGGAGAGGTTTTGGAGACTATCTTAAAAGTGGCTCAGGAAGGATACACCATGCTTTTGGTTTCGCATGAGATGAATTTTGTGAGAAAAGTCGCTACCAGGGTCGTATTCATGGAGAACGGACATATATTGGAAGAGGGTACTCCAAAAGAGATATTCGGTAATCCGAAGAATGAAAGGGTAAAAGAATTCATACATAAGATCGAACTGTTCAATGAACCCGAGTACATCATCTGATACGTTAACAGGAGGAGAAACATGTCATACATAGTACCGTTTCAGAGCGTGTCTTTATTTGAGAATACATTTAAGAAACAGATAAACAAAAATACAGGAAAGATAGAGAACAGAAAATTCGTTTTTGATAAGCTCTTTGGTGACAAAGAGGATAACCTGCCCATAGAGGCTGACAGATACAGACTGATCTGGATGCCCGGATGTCCTCATTCCAACAAGGCAGTCATAACACTTCGTCTGCTGGGACTGGACAGAGTGATAAGCATAGGTGAGTGCGGAGTACTCAGAGATCCCAGAGGCTGGGTATTCTCCGAAGATATCGGTGAGGTGGATCCTGTACTTAAGATACACTACCTTGATGATGCTTATCTTAAAGGTGATCCGACATTTACGGGAAGATCAACAGTCCCTGCCATAGTTGAGGAAGCATCGGGAAAGGTCGTACAGAACGATCCGATAAACATTCCCAAATACTTTGTGAGAGACTGGAAAAGATTTCATAAGGAGAATGCACCTGATCTTTATCCTGAAGATCTTAAGGGTGAGATCGATGAGTGGAGCGATTTCATAAATCATGAGGTCAATGCCTACGGATGCGGATTTGCTCTTGACCAGCAGACTTATGATGAATGGTTTGAGAGATACTTTGCATCTTTGGACAAACTTGAAGAGAGACTGTCTGACAGGAGATTTGTAAACGGTGATCATATAACTCTTTCCGACATACATCTTTATGTGGCGCTGATAAGATTTCATATCAACTATCATCTGGTGTTCGGTGTCAACAAAAAGCGACTAGAGGATTATCCCAATCTTTGGGGATATACAAGGGATCTATATCAGACCGAGGCCTTTTATGAATTCACAAAGCTGGAATGGATAAAGAAGCATTATCAGCTGTCACCTCATATGAGGGCAAAGCTTGGAAATGTTTACGGCCTTATCGCGACAGGTCCGGATAACAGTAAACTGCTAAGCCTAACGGGAAGAGAGAGGCTTTCATCAGATCCTGATAACAAGTTTGTATATGAGGATAATAACGAAAGCATATATGAGCATAAGAATGTTAAAGATGAGATCGAGTATCTTAAAGCAGCTCTTATAAAACCGATCGAAAGAGCAGCCAGGGCTACATATCAGAATGAGCTTGAAAGATGGGCTCATCTTGAAGCGGATGCTTTTAAAGAGATCGATAAGCGACTTAAAGAAAAAAGATATCTTTTGGGAGATGATATCACAGAAGCGGATGAGCTCTTATATAAGATACTTAAGAGGCATGATCACATATATTACTACATATATAAACTCAATTTCGCAAAGTCGTTTGATCATTCTAATATCAAAAGATACACAGAGGATTTAGAGAGCATAGACAGGATAAGAGGATCCATAGATATAAAAAAAGAGACTGAAGAGGCTTATAAAGCCTTGGATGATGACAGGAACCCATATCACATTATATTCAGAGGTTAATTCAGGGAGGAAAAAAATGAGTAAGATCTATCACAGCATCATCGAACTTATAGGACATACACCTTTGGTGGAGCTTCACGGACTGGAAAAAGAACTTGATACAACGGCACATATATATGCCAAGCTTGAGTTTTTCAATCCCTCAGGTTCAGTAAAAGACCGTACCGCGTTAAACATGATCCTTGATAAAGAAGAACAGGGACTCTTAAAGGCGGGAGGAACGATCATTGAAGGAACATCAGGAAACACCGGTATAGGTGTTGCAGCGATAGGTGCAGCCAAAGGTTACAACGTAAAGATATGCATGCCTGACAATCTTTCGGCTGAAAGAACAAGGATACTTAAGGCTTTCGGTGCTGAGGTATATCATACTCCGGGTGCTCAGAGCATGGGTGGTGCAGGAGCTAAAGTGGCTGAACTTTTGGAGGCAACTGAAGGAGCTGTTACACTTGCTCAGGGTGCAAATCCCAAGAATCCCGAGGCACATTACAAGACAACAGGACCTGAGATATGGGAAGACACAGACGGAAATGTTGATATCTTTGTTGCAGCAAGCGGTACAGGCGGTACAGTAAGCGGTGCAGGAAAGTATCTTAAGGAAAAGAAGGCAGATATAAAGGTGATAGGCGTTGAACCCACAGGAAATGCCGTATTAAACGGCGGACAGCCCGGACCTCATAAGATACAGGGAATAGGCGGCGGACCGACTCCTCCTGCTACAGATGAGAGTATCTTTGATGAAGTCATAGATGTAACGGATGATGATGCTTACAAATATGCAAGACTGATCCCGAAGATCGAAGGTTTCACTATCGGTATATCGGCAGGAGCTGCGATAAGAGCTGTGGCAGAGGTTGCAAAGAGAGAAGAAAACGCCGGCAAGAACATAGTGGTCATAATACCTGACAGCGGTGATCATTATCTTTCCGGAGATCTTTATGATGAATAAGAAGGAATGAAAAATGGGAGCAGATTACAGAGAACTTTTACTAATAGAAAACATTGAAAAGATCAAAGAAAAGCTTCTAAAATCAGGGCTGACAGATCTGAATCCTAAGGATAAGAAAGATGAGATCGAAAGATTAAACGAAATCATCGATAACGATCTTTATCAGGCAGCATACAATGCCTACAGTGCAAAGAGTACTGAGCAGTATATACCTTACTATGATAAGGTATTTGATGCACTGGATGGCTTTGATGAGCTTCTTAAGTCAAGGAGGTTTTTGACTGGAGATGAGATATCCGAAGCGGATGTGAAACTGTATGTCTTTTTGTCAGCTTTTGATCTTGCCTATTACTTTGCATTCAGACTCAACAAAAAACGTATCAAAGATTATGAAAATCTATGGGAGTACGCAAAGGATCTTTATTCACATGATGCATTTAAGAGTGTCACGGATTTTGATGAAATAAAGAAAGATATCTTTTGGAGACTGACAGAGAATCCCGACAACATCCTGCCTGACGGACCTGATATAGGCATCTGGGAAGAGGTAAATGACAGAAAAAAGAAGTTTGGGATCACCGCTTAATGGTGTCCATACCTGAGAGGAGATATCATGGCAGTAGTTGATCATGTAACAAATACAGAAGTTAATAAGAGCGGAAAGTTTGAAAGACAGTCAAACAGGTTTGTGACTCCGTTTGGTGACGGTGAGGGAGAACTTACTGTAGAGGCAGACAGATACAGAATACTATGGGCTCCTGTATGTCCCTGGGCAAACAGGTCTATCATTGTAAGACAGCTTCTTGGACTTGAGGATGTCATATCGGTCGGCACACTTGATCCGATACGTCCCGATGTACCCTGGTCTGACTGGGCGTTCACACTCGATGAGGGTGATGTTGATCCCGCCCTTGGGATAAAGCTTTTAAGCGAGGCATATAAGAAAGCCGATCCGGATTATAAAGGAAGATTCACGGTACCTGCTCTTGTTGATCTTAAGACAGGAGCGGTCGTAAACAATGATTATTTTAATCTGACTCTTTATTTTGAGACTTCCTGGAAGAAGTTTCATAAAAAGAAAGCACCGGATCTTTATCCTGCCCACTTAAGAGAAGAGATAGACAAGCTCAATGCCTTCATATTCCATGATGTGAATAACGGAGTATATAAGGCGGGATTTGCACAGAGTCAGGATGCATACTCGGCAGCTTATAAACTGGTCTTTGATGCGTTTGATGTGCTTGAAGAGAGACTTTCAAAACAGAGATTTTTATTCGGGGACTATATAACGGAATCCGATATCAGACTCTATGTTACACTGGCAAGATTTGATGTTGCATATTTTAACGGATTCAGAGTCAACAAAAAGATGTTAAAGGATTATCCGAATCTGTGGGGATATGCCAGAGATCTTTTTGCGGAGGATGCATTTAGGGACAATACTCATTTCGAAGCGATCAAGAAGCATTATCACTTATGCTGCTTAAAGACCAACCCGAATGACATACTTCCAAAGGGACCCGATGTTTCCATCTGGGAGGAACCAACAGACAGATATAAGCTGAGTTTGGATCCCGATAACAAGTTCAGATTAGAACAGTAGAGACACGTATATATAGAAAAAAGCCTTGTTTTCACTACAAAATGTAGTCAAAACGGGGCTTTTTACGTTATAGGCAAAAACTATAACACCCTATAAGCAATAGGAATTAGACAAGAAAGTGAATACATGTAAAAATGATTACAACAAAAACCTACTAACGCACTAGGCGGATAGGGAAAACCCAATATAACAATTCATTGAAAGTGAGGAGATTAAAAATGAGTGATTACAGATTTGAGACATTACAGTTACATGTAGGACAGGAGACACCGGATTCAGTTACAGATGCACGTGCGGTACCGATCTACCAGACAACATCTTATGTGTTCCATAACAGCAAACATGCTGCAGACAGATTCGGACTTGCAGATGCAGGTAACATCTATGGAAGACTTACAAACACAACACAGGATGTTTTGGAAAGAAGACTTGCAGCACTTGAAGGCGGAAGCGCAGCGCTTGCACTTGCTTCAGGAGCAGCAGCCATCGCATACACGATTCAGGCACTTGCAGCAAACGGCGGACATATAGTTGCACAGAAGACGATCTACGGTGGAACATTCAACCTTTTGGCACACACACTTCCGCAGTACGGAATAAAGACAAGCTTTGTTGATGCACACAACTTAAGTGAGGTTGAGGAAGGCATTAAGGATGATACAAGAGCGATCTTTTTGGAGACACTTGGAAATCCCAGCAGTGATATCCCTGATATCGATGCGATCTCTGAGATAGCTCACAAGCACGGAATACCGGTAGTTGTAGATAACACATTCGGAACACCTTATCTGTTCAGACCTTTCGAGCATGGTGCAGACATAGTTGTTCATTCAGCAACAAAGTTCATCGGCGGACATGGAACAACACTTGGCGGCGTGGTTATAGAGTCAGGTAAGTTTAACTGGAAGGCAAGCGGAAAGTATCCGAACATCGCAGATCCCAATCCCAGCTATCACGGAGTATCATTCTATGATGCTGTTGGACCTGCAGCATTTGTTACATATATAAGAGCGATCCTCTTAAGAGATACAGGAGCAACCCTTTCACCTTTCAACGCATTCCTTCTTTTGCAGGGTGTTGAGACACTTTCACTTAGAGTTGAGAGACATGCTGAGAACACAAAGAAGGTTGTTGAGTACCTGAACAATCATCCGCTTGTTGAAAAGGTTCATCATCCTTCACTTGAAGATCATCCCGATCATGAGCTTTACAAGAAGTACTTCCCCAACGGCGGCGGTTCGATCTTCACATTTGATATCAAGGGCGGCCAGGATGAGGCATGGAAGTTCATTGACAATCTTGAGATATTCTCACTTCTTGCCAATGTTGCAGATGTAAAGAGCCTTGTGATCCATCCTGCATCAACAACACATTCACAGCTTTCCGATGAGGAACTGCTCGATCAGGGTATAAAGAGAAACACGATCCGTCTTTCAATAGGTACGGAACACATTGATGACATCATAGCAGACCTTGAAAAAGGATTTTCAGCTTTGAAATAAGAAGTATTAAGAAACGAGGAGAGTAAAATTATGAAAAACTTAGAACTTAGAAAAAGATTATTGACTGTGGTTCTGACAGGTGCGGTTGCCCTGTCAGGACTCGCAGGATGTGGTAACACAACAGTTGTTGCAACTGATGAGCCCGTAAGTGAGACAGCTCAGATTGAAGAGAATGAGGTTGCAGCAGCAGAAACAGCAGAAAACAAAGAAGAAGCGGCTGTTGAAACAGAGTCAAACGAGCCTAAGGATTATGGAACACTCTATGTTGCATTCCCTACAGGAAATATCAGGATCACGATCGATATCCTTGCAAAACAGCTTGGTTATTTCGATGAGGAAGGCGTAAAGGTTGAGCCTGTAAACTTAGCAGGTCCCAACGCACTCACAGCTATAGATTCTGGAAGTGACGAACTGGATCTTTTAACAGTAGGATTCGTACCGGATCTTCAGGCACTTGCATCTGGTTATGATCTTGCATTCATCGCAGGTACAGCAGTTGAAGGTGGTGCTGTTATAGCAAAGAAGGGCAATGCAGACCAGTTTAAGGATGCTTCAAAGATAATAAATGTTGATGCATTTACAAATGCAAAACTTGGCTTTGTAAGAAATGAGGCTTCATGGGTGGTTACAAGACAGTATCTTTTGGATAACGGAGTTGATGCTACGACCATCGCGGCTATAGAAAGCGAAGGAAGCGGAAATATAACATACTATGCAGATGAGACAGAGACGGCACAGGCTGTACAGAAGGGTGCTATAGAAATAGGTTTCCTCCCTCTTGAATATGCACTTTTGTATGCTGACAGCTATGACCTTGAGATAATCACTGCAGCCGGAGATCTGCTTCCCAACTATGTATGCTGCCGTGAGGTTACATCACACAGCAAGCTCAATGAGAAGAGAGATGCTTTTGAAGCATATGAGAAAGCAAGGATCAGAGCATGGGAGTACTACAAGAAAGGTGAGACAGACGATACAGTTAAAGCCGATGTAGTAAAGATCGTATCTGATTATTCAGGCAAGGAAAGCGATTATGTTGAGACTTATCTTTACGGAGGTGTAACAAAGTTCTCATGCGATCCCAATGCCTCAGGTATCAAGTCATACTCTAAAGCGGTTTACAATTCTGGAGCATTGGCAGATGCAGCCCTTGATTTCAACACATATGATCTTTCACAGAACATAAGCGATGATGTATATAAGAATGCTCTTGATGAGCTTGTTAAGGAACAGCCTGACAACGAATTCTATGCATCACTTGAAAAGTTATACGACGAATACAAATAAGAAGACAACAGAAAGGAAAAGACATAAGTTATGAGCAACGCATGCAGTTTAGCAGCCCATTCAGCTGCAGTAAAAAATATATTGGATTACACAGATGAAGAGGCTGCTCTTCATGCGAAAGAGGTAGGAGTTGATCCCAGACCGAAGGAGACCGTAAGCGAGATAGATGAAAGAGGTGTGTTCGTAAGACAGCCCAACGCATTCATCACACCTTTCGGAAACAGGGAAGGCCAGTTAAAGGCTGAGGCAGGAAGGTATGCCATTTATTGGATGCACGGCTGTCACTGGTCAAACAGACCGGTAATAGCAAGGGATATTTTAGGACTTACTGATGTGATCTATGACCAGGCAACATCACACAGCGGACCGTCAAACATATATGGTCACGGTTTCGGTGATAAGCCTGATCACAAGGATCCTCTTACAGGAGCATATTTCTTAAGTGAGTTCTATAAAAAGGCTGATCCGAATTTTACCGGAAGAGCAACAACTCCCACACTTGTTGACATCAAGGAGAAAAAGGCCGTCAACAACGACTATCACAGACTCAGCAATTACATTGAGGTCTACTTCAGGAGATTCCAGCCTGTTGATGCACCGGATCTGTATCCTGTTAAGTACAGAAAAGAGATAGATGAGTTTAACGACTGGCTTTTCCCTACTGTTAACAACGGTCACTACCGCATGGCATTCTGCCAGAGCTGGGTGGCTTACAACGAGGCATATGAAGATTTTTATGATGCTCTCGAAAAACTCGACAAGAGACTTGAAACAAACAGATTCCTGTTCGGCGATTATATAACGGACAGCGATATAAGACTCTATGTGACCCTGGTAAGATGGGAGACATCTTATTATCATAACGTCGGTCCTATGAAGAAGAGGATAACAGAGTATAAGAATATCTGGGGATATGTAAAAGAACTGTTTGGCATACCGGAGTTTAGAAAATACACATTCTTCGAATTCCCCGAGAACACAACAAAGGGAATATTCGCACCATATCCGCAGAGGATAGCTTCACAGGTTCCTTATGATGAGCTTTGGAAGAGCGATGGTGAGAGAAAGAAGCTATCAAAGACTCCGGACGAAATATACAGAAAGCATCCGGATGGAGAGACATATGAGGATTATGAGACAGAGATATCTGTAAGCAAGTGGAACAGTAAGGATCCCAAAGAGCGCGATCCGAGAAACGTATCCATCTCAATAGATCCTTCTGTCAATCCCATCAAAGAATAAAGATGAGTGATACAGAAAAGAAAACAAAGATAAATATTAATAATGTTTCTTTTGAATATGTTGACAAGAAATCCAAATATGAGGCTTTGAAAGATATAAGTCTGGAGATCAAAGAAGGCGAGTTCGTATGCCTGCTCGGATCTTCAGGCTGTGGAAAATCAACACTCTTAAGCCTGCTTAACGGAATGAACAAGGCAACAAAAGGCGAGATAAGAGTGGATGGGAAGCTTGTTTCGGGGCCAGGTATAGACAGAGCCGTTGTGTTTCAGCATTATTCACTGTTTCCGTGGCTTACGGCAAAGGGCAACGTGCTCTTTGGCATAAAACAAAACGGTAAGAACTATTCAAAGAAACAGCGCCTTGAACTGGCAGATTCATATTTGGAGAGTGTGGGGCTGTCATATGCAAAGGACAAATATCCGGCGCAGTTATCAGGAGGTATGCAACAGAGAGTCGCAGTCGCAAGAGCACTTGCTCTTGAATCAGACATCCTACTCTTTGATGAGCCTTTCGGAGCTATAGATCCCAAGTTAAGACTTGAGCTTCAGGAACTGGTTTCAAGACTATCGGTTGAAAAGAAAAAAACAGTTGTTTTCGTTACACATGATATAGATGAGGCTATCCTTTTGGCTGACAGGATAGTGGTAATGGAACCGGGAAAGATCAGGACCATAGTTGATGTGGATATACCACATCCAAGAAAGAGGGATGATCTTGTGGGTAAGAAGAAATATGAGGAACTTCATAAGAAGCTCATCACATCATTCTACAATCATGTTGAAGAGAACATATATGAGGAGGTGTTCCTGTGAAAGAAAAGGGTTTGTTCAAACTTGACAGGAGCATGTATCCTGAACTGGCGGTGGCAACACTGCTGTTTATAACAGATATAGCACTTACGCTTGCAATGCCTTATTTCTCAACCCATAAGGCATATTACACAAGCGAGGCTTATATAACAATACTCGTGGTGACATATGTTTTGTACATAGCAAACCTTTTTGCAACGAAGAAGAAGAGTGCCTCTGATATCGCAGTTATACTGTTTGCCTTCTTCGCTCTATGGGAGGTTTCATATAAGATCGGATGGATACACAACGATCTTTTGGTACCGTCACCCGAGGGACTCTTTCACGTATTTTTGGAAAAACCGGACGAGATAGTCGCAGATATCGTCGGTTCGGTGAAATTGTTATTTTGGGGTTTTGTTTTGGCTATTCTGTTGGGAACACTTTTGGGACTTCTTGCCGGATGGGTTGACAGAGTCAGAGAAGTCCTTCTTCCCATATCAAATGTGGTAACCCTTATACCACCGCTCATGTTTTCAGCATACTTCGTTATGGTGCTCCCTTCATTCAGGAGCGCAGCGATAGCGGTCATATTCATGGCGGTGTTCTGGCCTACATTCCAGGGTATGGTGACCAGAGTGGGACAGATAGACAGACGGATAATCGATACCGCAAAGACAATGGGAGTAGGAACAGTTGGAATGCTGTTTAAAGTTATATTCCCTTACTGCCTTCCTGAGATCATAGGCAGTATATCAAGGACATTAAGAGGAGCGTTCATGTGTCTGTCAGGCGCAGAGATGCTAGGAATGAATCTGGGTATAGGATACTTTACCGAGAAATACAAGAGCTTTGCCGATTACAGATGCGTACTTGCCGGAATAGTTTCTGTGGGTGTAATAACAACCATCATCGATCTGGCGGTAAAGAAGCTCAATAACACTGTCATAAAGTGGAAGTGATACGGAGGTTTCATTAACAATGAAAGCTATAAGAGTAACAAAAGATATCCAGTGGGCTGTGGCCGGTGTTCACTATGTAAGGACACATGCGATGGTATTCGGCTTTGGATGCTCTCTTGAAGCAGAGTTTGCTCAGGATACAGCTGATTCACAATACATTCTTGTTGTTGACGATGACGGGCTGCCGTTAAGTACATGTCGTATCCATATTGAGAAAGAAAAAGGATATGCTAAGATAGAAAGAGTAGCCACAGTACCTGAAGCAAGAAAAAAGGGTGCGGGAAGAGTAGGCATACTAGAGGCTGAGAAGGTGATCAAAGAAGCCGGTATATCAAGGATAATAATCACCAGCAGAGAGGAAGCAGAAGGCTTCTATAAGAGACTTGGATATCTGACCGATGAAAATATGGATCCGGACACCCTTGCTCCTTATAACAGTGTAAAGGAGCGTGAGGAGAAGATAAATGAGGTCAGAAGGACACATCCTCTTTTTGTGACAGTCTATATGTACAAAAACATAGCATGATAAATGAAATGATACACAGGCTGATCGCGATATCTCAAAAGGGTATCGCGATTTTTGCTGTATATAAAGGACGTTTGTATTATAGGCAAATCCTATAACCACCAATAAAGTTTATGTATTTGTCAGACTAGAATGCGCAATTTATACTGAAATCACAGGAGGGAGATAACAGTGATAAGACTTGTGGATGTATCCAAGGAATTTAAAACTAAAGATACAAAGATCAAAGCGGCAGACAGGATAGACTTAGAGATAAAAGACGGCGAGATATTCGGGATCATAGGTTTTTCCGGAGCAGGAAAGTCTACACTGGTAAGATGTATCAATCTTCTGGAGAGACCGACTGAAGGCAAGGTTTATCTGGACAATCTGGAACTTACTTCAGCTTCAAAGAAAGAACTGTTAAAGGCAAGACGGAATATAGGGATGATCTTCCAGCAGTTCAATCTTTTAGAACAGAAAAGTGTGATAGAAAACATCTGCTATCCGCTTCTCATATCTGGAGTGAGAAAAAAAGAAGCACTGACAAGAGCAAGACAGATGCTTGAACTGGTGGAACTTACCGAAAAGGAAAACTCATATCCTTCACAGCTTTCAGGAGGACAGAAACAGAGGGTGGCCATAGCAAGGGCACTTGCAACAAATCCGAAGTATCTTTTGTGTGATGAGGCAACAAGCGCACTTGATCCGCTCACAACGAGAAATATCTTAGAGCTTCTTGAGACCATAAACAAAAAGCTGGGTGTGACGATAGTCGTGATAACACATGAGTTAAAGGTTGTCGAACAGATCTGTGACAGAGTGGCAGTCATGAGTAACGGAAAGATAGAGGAAGAAGGAAAGGTTGAAGAGATCTTTTTAAGTCCGAAATCGGAAACAGGAAGAAAACTTGTTTTGCCTGATTCAAATACAGGAGCTGCACCCACAAGAGATTACTTAAGGATAGTATTTGACGGACAGTCATCCTTTGAACCGGTATTCGCGAATCTTATATCAGAGCTTGGTATAAAGCTGAACATACTCGGAGCAAATACAGAAGATATAGGAGGAAAGGCTTACGGACAGCTTCTGATAGAAAGACCGGATGAATCAAATGTGAAAAAGGTCAGGGATTATCTTGATAAGACTAAGGTATCGTTTGAGGAAGTTTTTGTAAGTAAAGAGGTGATAAGCGCATGAACATAAAGATCATAAATCTGCTTATAACCGGAATCGGAGAGACTTTTTATATGGTTGTCGCATCGACAGTCATTTCATATATACTGGGCATTCCGTTGGGAGTGCTTGTATATGCAACAGACAAAAACGGGATTTGTCAAAACTCATTTGTTAACAGGATCGTGGGCCTGGTCATAAACCTTGTCAGATCCGTTCCGTTTTTGATTTTGCTGGTAGCGATTCTGCCATTCACGAGAGCTATCGTGGGAACCACAATCGGCTCATCTGCTTCAGTGGTCCCTCTGGTGGTAGCAGCAACACCATTTGTTGCGCGCATGGTTGAAGCCTCACTGAAGGAGGTCGATCATGGGGTGGTGGAAGCAGCTCAGGCAATGGGCTCAACAGGATGGCAGATAATATCAAAGGTACTGGTTCCCGAGGCAAAACCGTCTCTGTTAGTTGGTATGACGATAGCGTTTACCACAATACTCGGATATTCGGCAATGGCAGGTTTTGTAGGCGGCGGAGGCCTGGGAGCCATAGCTGTCAATTACGGCTACTACAGATATCAGACAAAAGTGATGCTGATAACTGTTGCACTCCTGGTGCTGATAGTACAGATCTTCCAGGAGGGAGGACTTAAACTGGCATCCTATATAGACAAAAGGATAAAGAGGTAAATACCCGGTATCACCGGATATGAATAAACAAAAGGCAGGGGTATCAATTACATAAGATCCGATACCCGAGAGAGGAGAAGATTATGAAAAAAAGAGTTTTAGGAGTTTTACTTTGTGCGGCGCTTGCCGTGAGCACACTTGCAGGATGTGGTTCATCTGCAACAGTCAGTGATAATTCACAGACAGCAAATGTTGAGGACACACAGGTTCCCACAACTGACCAGGCTGCAGTCGAAGAAGCAAAGACAGATGATCCAGAGGATAAGGTTATAACAGTAGGAGCTACTATCACACCTCATTCGGAGATCCTTTCAGTTGTTGCCGAGAATCTTAAAGAGCAGGGTTATGAACTTAAGATCGTAGAGTATAACGATTATGTTCTTCCCAATACGGCACTTGAAGCAGGCGATCTTGATGCAAACTACTTTCAGCATGTTCCTTACCTTGATGATTTCAATGCTGAGAACGGAACACATATCGTAAGTGCGGCTGCAGTTCATTTTGAACCCATGGGAATATATGCAGGCAAGACTGCAAAGATAGAGGATATCCAAAAGGGTGCATCTGTAGCAGTTCCCAACGATACGACAAACGAGGCAAGAGCACTCCTTCTTCTTGAGGCACAGGGTCTCATAAAGTTAAAAGCTGATGCAGGTATCAAGGCAACCATACTTGATATTGAAGAGAATCCTTATGAGCTTAATATCAAGGAACTCGAGGCAGCTCAGGTTCCAAAGGCTATCCAGGATGTTGACATAGCTGTAGTAAACGGTAACTATGCAATTGAGGCAGGACTTGACGCGGCACTCGTAACAGAGGCATCTGATTCACTTGCAGCTGAAACGTACGGAAACATCATCGCAGTAAGAGAAGGTGAGGAGAACTCAGCAAAGACAAAGGCACTCGTTGATGCGATCCTTACAGACAATGTAAAGGAATACATTGAAAAGACATATTCAGGAGCAGTACTTCCTGTATTCTAAGCTAATATATGATAAAGGGGCCTCGCCTAGATGATTTAATCATCTAAAGCGACAGCCTCTTTCTCTTTTTATGTTTGAATTATTTTGATATAATTAAGAGGCTTGGAATTTAAACATATAAGACATAAGGGAGAAATGATGAAAGAGACCAGACAGAAATTATTAACCGGAGAGAGAGCTTTGTTTGCAAGCCATGATATGAGGGTCGTGGATTGCGAATTTAACGACGGTGAATCACCGCTTAAACACAGCTCTGATATTGAACTCAAAAACTGTCTGTTTGGCTGGAAATATCCTCTGTGGTATTGCAATAACATTTCGGTAGAGGATTGCAGGTGGCTTGAAACTGCCAGGGCAGGCGTATGGTATACGAATAACATATCCGTAAGCAATGCAGATGTACAGGCTCCAAAGAATTTCAGGAGATGCAACGGACTGATCTTGTCTGATGCTTCAATACCAAATGCTGCAGAAACACTCTGGGAATGTAAGAATGTGAAGCTTAATAACGTGACCGCCAAGGGTGATTATTTTGCTATGAATTCTGAAAACATAGAAGCTGAAGGCTTAAAACTTGACGGCAACTATTCATTTGACGGCTGCAAAAATGTCACGGTAAAGAATTCGACACTTATCAGCAAGGATTCGTTCTGGAACTGCGAGAATGTGACAGTGTACGATTCCTATATATCGGGCGAATACCTTGGATGGAATTCAAAGAATCTTACCTTTATCAACTGTACGATAGAAAGCCTCCAGGGAATGTGTTATATAGACAGTCTGGTAATGAAAAACTGTAAGCTTGATAATACAACTTTAGCTTTTGAGTATTCATCGGTTGAAGCAACGATCGATTCAAAGATCGACAGTGTGCTTAATCCGAAGGAAGGTACTATAAAAGCTGAGAGTATAGGTGAACTCATACTTGAGAAAGATCAGATCGATCCGGATAAGACAAATATAATATGTTCGTCAATAGATAAAAAGAGTGACGTTGTGGAGTGGCGCAGATGAGATATGATTTTGATACGGTGATATCCAGAAAAGGAACGGATTCACTCAAGTGGAACGTGAATGATGATGTGCTTCCCATGTGGGTCGCGGATATGGATTTTAAGACCGCTCCGGAGATAATCGAAGTTGTGAACAAAAGAGCCGATCACGGTATCTTCGGATACAGCGAGGTGCCGGATGAGTGGTATGACGCATATATCTCATGGTGGAAGACAAGACATGGGTTTATCATGGATAAAGAGTGGCTCATTTTCTGTACCGGAGTGATACCTGCAATATCAAGCACTGTAAGAAAGCTTACCACACCCAATGAGAATGTGGTCATACAGACACCCGTTTACAACGTATTCTTTAACAGCATATTAAACAACGGATGCCGTGTTTTGGAAAATGAACTCATATATGAAGACGGTGAATACAGGATGGATCTTGATGATCTGGAAAAGAAACTCTCGGATCCTCAGACCACCCTTATGATCCTGTGCAATCCGCAAAATCCTTCGGGAAAGATATGGAACAGGGACACTTTGGAAAAAGTAGGTGATCTTTGCGTTAAGTATAATGTTGCTGTTATCGCTGATGAGATACACTGTGATATAGTGACACCCGGAAAAGAATATGTACCTTTTGCTTCCATATCTACAAACTGCAGGGCATGCAGTATCACATGCATCGCACCCACAAAAGCATTCAATCTGGCTGGGCTTCAGACTGCAGCGGTATGTATACCGAATCAGTTCTTGAGGCATAAGGTATGGAGAGCATTAAACACAGATGAGGTGGCAGAACCCAATGCGTTTGCGATCCCTGCGACTGTGGCCGCATTCACAAAAGGAGGGGACTGGCTTGATCAGATGAATGAGTATGTTGCCGAAAACAGACGCATACTCGAGCAGTATATAAAAGAAAACATTCCTTCTTTAAAGGTGATGCACGGTGAATCTACATATCTGGTATGGGTGGATGTGAGCAAACTCTCAGACAGATTTGAAGGAAAGCCTTCAGGACTGCCGCTTAGCAGAAGGATAGCATCCTTAATAAAAAGAAGTGCGAACCTGTTTATATCCAGAGGAGATATCTACGGAAAAGCGGGATATGAATTTGTACGTATAAACATAGCATGTCCAAGGAGTATGCTGATGGACGGCCTTGACAGATTGAAACGTGGTGTGGAGGCATTATAATTTGTTTTGGTTGTGCAAATACAATATCATAATTTGTACCTGATCATATTGGAAACAATACTGATAGGAGATATAATCTATACAACATCAATCATATGGTGATGCAAACAATGGTCCGTCGGACCGCCACAGAATGAAAGGGGATTAAATATGACACTCGCAGCACTAATTGCAATCTTTTTGGTCATCGCACTGATAATACTTATCATCGTGACCGGTTATGTAAAAGCACCTCCGGATAAGGCTTTTATCATTTCAGGCTGGAAGAAAGAGCCCAAGATCCTGATCGGACGTGCAGGTATCAAATTTCCTTTTCTGGAAAGAAAGGATACTCTGGTACTTAAACAGATAAGCATAGACATAAAGACTAACGGATATGTTCCCACACTTGACTTCATCGGTGTCGATATCGATGCCGTGGCAAAAGTAAGGGTAAAGACAGATCCCGACGGCATCAAGATCGCTATGAAGAACTTCCTTAACATGGATGAGAAGAACATCATAGCAGCCCTTACGGATTCCCTTCAGGGTAACATGCGTGAGATCATCGGTACCGTTAAGTTAAAGGAGCTCAATACCGACAGAAAGAAATTCGGTGACGAGGTTCAGGAAAAGGCACAGAAGGATATGAATGCTCTGGGTATCGAGATCATATCCTGCAACATACAGAAGATCGAGGACGAGAAGGGTCTTATCATTGCTCTCGGTCAGGACAACATGAGCCAGATCCAGAAGGATGCATCTATCGCTAAAGCTCAGGCTGACAAGGATGTTGCAATAGCAGAGGCTGAAGCAAAGCGTCTTGCCAATGAAGCACAGGTTGCAGCCGAAACAGAGATCGCTTCAAAGCAGAATGAACTTCGTATCAAACAGGCAGAACTTAAGCGTGAATCTGATATCAAGCAGGCTGAAGCGGATGCCGCTTATGAGATACAGCAGCAGGAACAGCGTAAGACTATCGAGATCACAACAGCTAATGCAAATATCGCTAAGCAGGAGAGAGAGATCGAACTGAAACGTAAAGACGTTGAAGTAACTGAGCAGACTCTTGAAGCTGAGATCAAGAAGAAAGCTGAGGCTGAGAAGTTCGCAAGACAGCAGAAGGCTGAGGCTGAGCTGTTTGAACGTCAGAGAAAGGCTGAAGCAGAAAAATTCGAGAAAGAAAAAGAAGCTGAGGCCAGAAAGGTCCAGGCTGAAGCGGATCTTTTCGCTAAAGCCCAGGAGGCTGAAGGTATCCGTAAGGTCGGTGAAGCTGAGGCAGCAGCCATTGAGGCTAAAGGTATAGCAGAAGCTGAAGCTTTGGAAAAGAAGGCTGAGGCAATGAAGAAATACGGTCAGGCGGCAATGGTAGAGATGATCGTTAAAGCTCTTCCCGAGATGGCAAGCGCGATCGCTAAACCTCTCGAGAATATTGACAAGGTTACCATCATCGATGGTGGCGGTAACGGTGGTGAGGGCGGCATAGGAAGCGTAGGTTCTTATGTGCCAAATGTTCTTGCAAAGACCATTGAGACAGTCAAAGAGGTGACAGGTCTTGATATCGTTGATATCATGAAAGCAAACACCTATGACGCGAAGGTAAACAGGAACATCAATGTGACGGGACTTAATGGCGAACAGGCTGAGACAGCTGTTATCGCAGGCGCTGTTAAGACTGACGAAGAATAATAAGATAAATACTTACTAGAGAGCGGGTTTCACTTGTTGGAATCCGCTTTTTAGTGTTATAATCTATACTGATATCGTATGTTTGGGGTATAAGAGATACGATACGAAAAAATGAAATGAGGCTATGCTCGATGATTGAAGGGTTATATTATGTTGAAGTAAATGTTTTCTGCGGAGCGGTTATCCTGTTTTTCGGACTTATGTCTTTGCTCTATATGAGCAGGATACAGAAAAAAGTGAGCAGATTTATGATAACGATGAGTTTCATGTATCTTGCCGTTGTCGCATTTGACACTCTTCAATGGAAGACCGGTACTGATGCCATTTCTTTCTATGCAGGCGAGGGAAAACCATGGGGACTCTTAAGTCTTGTTTTCCAGATACTTACGGCGTCCATGTGGCTTGCATATGTTCAAAACAGATCTGTTTATTCTGAAAGAGTCAGAAAAGTCAGTGTGGCCAGTGGCTTTGTCATAGTCATGGGATTTCTGGCATTCTGTCTGTTCTCATATTTTAACAAAGACATAATAACCTCCTGGGAGGAAGCTAACGGTGTTGCAGGTGCTACGGTCAGGGCCATGCAGATCTTTGTTGTGATCTTGTATCTGGTATCCACCATATACGCCATAAACAAATTCATCGGTTCCGACTGGATACAGAAAAGAAGATCTATCGCTGTGCTCGCATTTGCCATTCCGATTATGGCTTTTTCAATCATGCAGATATTGACCGACAGGAATTTCAAGAGCCTTGGATGGATGATAGCATATGTACTCTATCTGTTCATCAGGATGTTTGATATGGGAAGAGCTCAGAACAAGGAACTGGAACACTTCTTAAGGATCATGGATTCCATTAAGGATGAGTATCTGTGCATTTTCTATGTGAATCTGGATGATAACAAGTTTGAGACATATCTTTCCAGTGATATTCTGCGCAATGATTTTGATGAAAAGCTTGGTGAAGGCGAATACGATAAGATGGTCGGAGCATATCTGGAATACAGAGTGTATTCTCCGGATACAGATAAGTTTCGTTCTGCCATGGACGTTAATGCGATCAAGAACCGTCTTAAGAACATAAATGACTTCATATTTGAATACAGAGCATACAAGGAAGGCGAGATCGCCAATTATGAGGCACACTGCTGGAAGATAAAGGATGAAAAGGAAGTTAAGCACATAGTTCTTGGATTCAAGGATGTGAGCGAAAGGAAAAAGCGTGAGTTTGACCTCCATAAGAACGGAACTGTAATGCAGAGCCTCATTGAAGGCTTTGAATATGTCTGCTATATCGACTTTGGTAACGAGACACTTGAGGAATATCATGTATCAAAGGATTTTGATTACTTCTTCAATATAATAGGAGAGCAGGAAGGCTTTAAGAAATTTGACAGTATCTTTAAAAATGGCATGAATGAGAATGAATTCGAAGAATTCAGGGGAAGATTCAACAAGGATACCGTACAGGAAGAACTGGCCGACAACGGTTCCTACAGTGTAGAGTGCAAGATGAACCTTGGAAGGGGATTGCGCTACTATAATGTAAAGGCTCTTGCGGACAAGAAGAATCCCGAGGCTGTCGTTATAGGTATAACTGATGTAAATGAGCAGATAAGGGCAGAGCTTCAGAAGGAAGAAAGAGCAAAGGAAAGAGAATACAGTATACAACTTGAGACTACCATTGCCGAAAGAACGGCTGAGCTTCATGACAAGGCAAAGTCACTAAATCAGATAAATGAGGATATCATAGAGCTTCTCGGTAATATCACCGAAGCAAGGGATGTCGAGAGCGGAGAGCATATAAGAAGAGTCAAAGGATTTACCAACATCCTTGCGAGACATATCATGGAAATGTATCCCGAGTACGGCCTTGATGAAGAGAAGATCGCTCTTATCACCTCGGCAAGTGCTCTTCATGATGTAGGTAAGATCATGATATCTGATTCCATCCTTTTAAAGCCCGGAAGATTTACGCCCGAGGAATTTGAGGTCATGAAGACTCACTGCGAGAACGGTTGCAGGATACTTGAAAAAGCACCCAAGGGCTGGGATGAGAGTTATCTGAGATTCAGTCTCGAAATATGCAAGAATCATCATGAGAAATGGGACGGAAAGGGATATCCTCAGGGACTTAAGGAAGATGAGATACCGATTTCAGCACAGATAGTTTCCATTGCGGACTGCTTTGATGCTCTTACAACAAAGAGAGTATACAAGGATGCATATACGATACAGGATGCATATGACATGATACTTAACGGTGAATGCGGACAGTTCTCACCCAAGATCCTTGAAGCATTCAAATCTGCAAAGGATGAGTTCATAGCCCAGTTTGAGTCCAAGAAAGAATTCTACTCTGCGCGTTCGCTTAATTCACATGCTCTTTCAGATATCAGTATACTGCTTGTTGAGGATAATGAGCTCACAAGAAAGATAACGACAGAGATACTTGAAGAGGAAGGTGCCAAAGTAACGGCTGTCAAGAAAGGTGAAGAGGCGATCGAAGACCTTGAGAACAAGGAAAATATCGATTATGATGCAATACTCATGGATCTTCTGCTTCCGGATATGGACGGATGGGATGTTGCAAGAAAGATAAAAGATATGGATAAGGCGAGAGCCTCAGAGGTTCCGATCATCGCAATATCTTCAAACAGTGATGAGAATATCAAGCAGAAGGCTTTTGAAGCGGGAATGGTCGCTTTTATTCCAAAACCCGTATCCGTATCCTCACTTACAAAGATCCTCATAAAGAGCATGCGCTCGGAGCAGGATTCATTAAAGAAGCGTCTTGAGGAAGTCGTCAAGAGAGCAAACAATGATCCGCTCACGGGTGTAAAGAACATCACTGCATATACCGAGGCCGTAGGTGAACTCACAAGAAGGATCGCCGATAAGGAAGAACCCGAGTTTGCGATAGTTATGTGTGATATAAATCATCTTAAGCTTATAAACGATACTTTCGGTCACAATATGGGTGACAAGTACATAAAGAACTGTTCAAGGCTTATCTGCAAGACCTATGCACACAGCCCCGTATACAGGATAGGCGGAGATGAGTTTGCAGTCATCCTAACAGGTGAGGATTATGCGAAGAGAAACGAGCTTATCGATGATCTGGGAGAGCGTATAGTCAAAGCTGCAGCAGCCGACAGTATTGATAACGGCAAGGCTTCACTGGCAGTCGGTATGTCCGTGTTCAATCCATATACTGACTTCTCTGTTGCGAGCGTTACCAAGAGAGCCGATGATTCCATGTATGTAAACAAGCGTATGATGGAATATGAAGGAAACTATAACTCTTAACTGTATTTGTTGCAGTATTGCATTCATAGCACTGCTGTGATATAGTAATTAAGTTTTGTGAGATTTAGAAAAGGTGATGCTATGATACAGTCAAGAGAAGATGTAAGAAACGTTGCTATAATAGCCCATGTCGATCACGGCAAGACGACACTGGTAGACGAGCTCTTAAAGCAGAGCGGAATATTCAGAGAAAACCAGGAAGTTGCCGAGAGAGTCATGGATTCCAATGATATCGAGAGAGAGCGTGGTATAACGATCCTCTCAAAGAATACGGCGGTAACATATAAGAATACGAAGATCAATATAATAGATACACCCGGACATGCCGATTTCGGCGGTGAGGTTGAACGTGTTCTTAAGATGGTAAACGGTGTAATCCTCGTTGTTGATGCATTCGAGGGTGTTATGCCCCAAACCAAGTTTGTTCTCGGAAAGGCACTTGAACTTAAACTTCCCGTTATCGTATGTATAAATAAGATAGACAGACCCGAAGCAAGACCTCATGAAGTTATTGACGAGGTTCTGGAACTGTTCATGGATCTTGATGCAAGCGAAGAACAGCTTGACTGTCCTTTTGTATTTGCATCGGCAAAAGCCGGAGTGGCAAGCCTTGATGCAGATGAAAAGGGTACCGACATGGTGCCTTTGTTTGAGACAATTCTTGATTATATACCTGCTCCCACGGGTGATCCCGAAAAAGGCACGCAGGTTCTTATAAGTACCATCGATTACAATGAGTATGTCGGCCGTATCGGTGTCGGAAAAGTAGATAACGGTTCTATCAAGGTAAACCAGGATGTTGTGATCGTTAACCACCATGAACCCGACAAGGCAGTCAAGGTAAAGGTCAGCAAGCTCTATGAGTTTGACGGACTTAATAAAGTAGAAGTAAAGGAAGCTTCTATAGGTTCTATAGTTGCGATATCCGGAATAGCGGATATCCATATTGGAGATACTCTCTGTTCACCCGATTCCCCAGATCCGATACCTTTCCAGAAGATATCAGAGCCTACCATAGCCATGAACTTTATGGTAAATGACTCACCTCTTGCAGGTCAGGAAGGCAAATATATCACCTCAAGACATTTAAGAGACAGACTGTTCAGGGAATTGAACACCGATGTATCTTTGAGAGTCGAGGAGACAGACAGCACCGATGTGTTCAAGGTATCCGGAAGAGGAGAACTGCACCTGTCCGTACTTATTGAGAACATGAGACGTGAAGGATACGAATTTGCCGTATCCAAGGCAGAAGTCCTTTACAAATATAATGAAAGAAATCAGAAACAGGAGCCCATGGAGACAGCTTATGTCGATGTTCCCGAGGAGTTTTCGGGAAGTGTTATCCAGAAGCTTTCTTCAAGAAAGGGCGAGCTGCTTGGAATGACTTCCATAAACGGAGGCTATACAAGACTTCAGTTTGCGATCCCCTCAAGAGGCCTTATCGGCTACAGAGGCGAGTTCATGACCGATACAAAGGGTAACGGTATCCTAAACACAAGCTTTGACGGATACGGTCCTTACAAGGGCGATATGATGTACAGAAAGCAGGGTTCTCTTATCGCTTTTGAAGCAGGAGAGGCAATAACCTACGGACTCTACAACGCGCAGGACAGAGGTACGCTGTTCATAGAGCCCGGTGAAAAGGTATATGCCGGAATGGTTGTGGGTCAGACAGGCAAGGCAGAGGATATCGAGATCAATGTCTGCAAGAAGAAGCAGCTGACCAATACACGTAGCTCAAGTGCGGATGAGGCACTGCGTCTTTCACCCAAGAAAGTATTAAGCCTTGAACAGGCACTTGAATTCATAGATACAGACGAGCTTTTGGAGGTCACTCCGCTTAACTTAAGGATCAGAAAGAAGATACTTGACTCTACTTTAAGAAAGCGCGATATGATCAACAGGAAGAATGCCATAGGCTGATTTTTTACTTGAAAATGACTTATTACTGTGATAAACTTTAGTTCGGTCGCAAGACCGACAGGCTGGTGTGTCGGAATGGCAGACGATGCAGACTCAAAATCTGTTGTGGGTAACCACGTGTGGGTTCAAGTCCCACCACCAGCACTTTAAAGGCTCGTTTTTACGAGCTTTTTTTCTATATTGTATTATTTATTGGAGGAAATCATTGGAAGAAGGTCAGATAGTAAAACTGATTATCATAATAGTGCTGATACTGCTGTCTGCTTTCTTTTCTTCAGCCGAAACGGCTCTTTCGACTCTGGGAGATATAAAGGTAAGATCCCTTGTTGAAGAAAAGAAAAGAGGAGCGGGTATCTTAAAGAGCATACTTGAAAACTACAGCAAGATGTTAAGTGCCATTCTTATCGGCAACAACATAGTAAATATCGCAGCTTCGGCGCTTGTCACGCTGTTTACGATGGAGCTGTGGGGGAATGCCGCGATAAGCATAGGCACGGGTATCCTTACCATTGTCGTGCTTTTGTTTGGAGAGATAGTCCCGAAAAACATCGCCAAGATAAAAGCGGAAAAGATGGCTCTTGTTTATGCACCGGTTATCTATGCACTCATGTATGTAATGACACCTGTCATATTCATAGTCGATAAGATAGCTGCATTTATCATGTGGTGCATAAGGATAGATCCCAATGTAAAGAATGCCATAACCGAGGCGGAACTGAGAACTTACGTTGATGCGAGTCATGAGGACGGAGTCATAGAATCCGGAGAGAAGGTCATGATAAACAACGTGTTTGACTTTTCCGATTCGGTGGCAAAGGATATCATGGTCCCGAGGATCGATATGGTCTGCGTGGAGGAGAGTGCCAAGTACGATGAGGTCTTAGAAGTGTTCAAGCAGTATATGTACACCAGGATACCTGTTTATCGTGATGAGCCGGATAACGTTATCGGACTTATAAACGTCAAGGATTTTATCCTTGTTGAGGATAAGAGAGCATTTGCGATATCGGATATCTTAAGAGAGACCTATTACACCTACGAATACAAAAAGACGGCCGATCTTTTGATGGAACTTAGAAAGACTCCGTTTTCAATGGCATTTGTGCTCAGTGAGTACGGTGTATGTGTCGGTATGGTGACACTTGAAGATCTGCTCGAAGAGATAGTCGGTGAGATAAGAGACGAATATGATGCTGATGAGGAAGAGTTCTTTAAAAAGGTTGAGAAGAATGCTTATCTTATCGATGCTTCCAGAAAGATAGACGATGTCAATGACGAGCTGGGCCTTAAGCTTGACAGTGAGGATTATGATTCGATAGGCGGTCTGGTAATAGAGATACTTGACCGTATGCCTGAAAGAGGAGATGAGGTCGTTACAAAAGACGGTATCAGGATAAAAGTCCAGTCGATCGATGAAAACAGGATAAAGAAGGTACTTCTGAGAATACCTGAAGAGCAATAAATCAGTTGATTATATGATTATTTTATGTTATAGTGTTAAAGATTGTTAATGGCAAACCATAGGGTTTCATTCAGGAGGTTTATATTTTATGAAGCACATCAAGACTTTGGTAACTAGAAATCTTAAAGAGTCTATGAAGAAGGGTGGATGCGGTGAATGCCAGACTTCTTGCCAGTCAGCTTGTAAGACAAGTTGTACGGTTGGAAACCAGAGCTGTGAGAAGATGAAATAATTTAATGTTTTTTATTTGCTAAGATCATTCAAACTCGAAGTCACAGGACGGCTTCGAGTTTGTTTTGGGTTGAGGTTTTTATGATCCATCAATATAAGAATAACGGATACAATATCGTACTGGATGTGAACAGCGGATCTGTTCACGTGGTTGACGATTGTGTATATGATATGGTACCTCTTTTAGAGGCCATAGTTAAGTCCGGTATCACCGGAGAGACTGCCATAGAGGCAGTATGCATGGCATGCGAGAACATGCCTTACAGCTCATCGGAGATTAGAGAGGCTGTCACGGAGCTGCTTGAGCTATATGAAGCAGGACAGCTTTATACGGATGATATTTATGAGAATTATATAATCGATTTTAAAAAGAGACAGACAGTGGTCAAGGCTTTGTGTCTTCATGTTGCACATGACTGCAACCTTGCATGCAAATACTGCTTTGCCGAGGAAGGCGAATATCATGGCAGAAGAGCGATAATGAGTCTTGAAACGGGAAAGAAAGCTCTGGATTTTTTAGTTGCCAATTCCGGCAGCCGTGTAAATCTCGAGGTTGATTTCTTCGGAGGAGAGCCTCTTCTTAACTGGGATGTGGTAAAGCAGCTTGTTGAATACGGCAGAAGTCTTGAAGAACCCAATAATAAGAAGTTCAGATTCACTTTAACGACTAACGGCGTCCTTTTAAATGATGAGATCATTGAGTTTGCGAACAAGGAAATGTCAAACGTCGTGTTAAGCATTGACGGAAGAAAAGAAGTCAATGATGCGATGAGGCCTTTCAGAGGCGGACATGGAAGCTATGATGTCATAGTCGACAAGTTTAAAAAGGTCGCAGAGAGCAGAAATCAGAACAATTACTATGTGAGAGGCACATACACTCATAACAACATAGATTTTTCAGAGGATGTAAAGCATCTGGCCGATCTTGGCTTTGAGCAGATCTCGGTTGAGCCTGTTGTGGCATCACCGTCTGACAGTTATGCATTAAGGCCTGAGGACATTCCGACTCTGCTTTCTCAGTATGATGAGCTGGCAAAAGACATAATAGAAAGAAGAAAAGCCGGAAAAGGTATTAATTTTTTCCATTTTATGATAGACTTAAGCGGTGGTCCCTGTGTGGCAAAGAGATTAAGCGGATGCGGTTCCGGAACAGAGTATCTGGCGATCACACCGTGGGGAGATATCTATCCCTGCCATCAGTTCGTCGGCAATGAAGATTTCCTTATGGGTAATGTCGATGAAGGCATATTAAGGACAGACATTCAGGATGAGTTCAAGACCTGTAATGTATATGCCAAGGAAAAATGTAAAGAATGCTTTGCAAAGTTTTACTGCAGCGGCGGATGTGCTGCCAATGCATATAATTTTGAAGGTGATATCAATGGCACATATGAAGCCGGATGCGAATTACAGCGCAAAAGGATAGAATGTGCGATCATGATAAAGGCGGCTTTGGCCGAATGGGAGGAAGAGAACAATGAGTAAGAGAAACGGTGTCATAACATTACTTGTTATGTTGGCACTACTGGCAGGCGGAATATATGTAAGTATATTCGGTATGGATGCCAAAGGTTCAGGCAGTGCTGCCAATATAAAGCAGGGCCTTGATCTTGCAGGCGGTGTGAGTATCACATATCAGGCTGTAGGTGAGACAGAGCCCAGCAAGGAAGATATGGCAGACACTATCTACAAGCTTCAAAAGAGAGTAGAAGGATATTCGACTGAGGCTCAGGTATATCAGGAAGGTTCTGATCGTATCAATATAGAGATCCCCGGTGTATCCGATGCAAACGCAGTACTTGAAGAGCTGGGTAAGCCCGGTTCACTGTTCTTCACGGATAAGGACGGAAACCAGATCCTTTCCGGAACAGATGTGGCAGATGCTCAGGCAGGATATCAGAAAGACAGCATGAACAACCAGGAAGTTGTTGTTCAGCTTACTTTTACACCTGAAGGAACAAAGGCATTCGCTGATGCGACGACCAAAGCTGTTGCAAATCACGATGTCATCTATATCATATACGACGGCGAGATCGTAAGTGCACCTGCCGTTCAGGCAGCCATCACGGACGGAAGAGCTATCATAACAGGAAGCAATACATTTGAAGAAGCTGAAAGACTTGCTTCAACGATCCGTATCGGTGGACTTAAACTCGAACTTGAGGAATTAAGAAGTAATGTTGTAGGAGCACAGCTTGGTGCCGAGGCTATAAAGACAAGCCTTTATGCCGCTGCTATCGGTTTTGGTATCGTTGCGTTATTCATGATAGTAATATACTTCATACCCGGTCTTGCATCGGTCATCGCTCTTGCGATATATGTATGTCTCATGATCTTAATGCTCAATGCATTTGAGGTAACACTTACACTGCCCGGTATCGCAGGTATAATCCTTTCGATCGGTATGGCGGTAGATGCGAACGTTATCATATTCGCACGTATAAGAGAAGAGATAGCAACAGGAAAGACTGTAAGTTCTTCCATAAAGATAGGTTTCCAGAAGGCACTTTCAGCTATCCTTGACGGTAATATAACAACCCTTATAGCAGCTATAGTACTCGGAGCCATGGGTACAGGTTCAATAAAGGGATTTGCCCAGACTCTTGGTCTTGGTATCGTGATCTCTATGTTCACGGCACTTGTTATCAGTAAACTTATACTTAATGCCTTTTATGCACTCGGCATCAAGGATGAGAAGTTTTACGGCAAGGCAAAAGAAAGAAAACAGGTTGATTTCCTTTCAAAGAAGGTTATCTTCATTATCATATCACTGGTATGCATCATATCAGGATTCGTATTCATGGGACTTAACAGCAACTCAACCGGAGATATCTTAAACTACTCGCTTGAGTTTAAGGGCGGTACCTCTACAAACGTAACATTCAATGAGGACTATAACCTTGCAGATATCGACGGAAAGATCATCCCTGTAATATCTTCTGCAATAGGCGGCGGAAATGTTCAGGCACAGAAGGTTCAGGGTTCCAACGAAGTTATCTTTAAGACATCAACACTTGATGTTTCCCAGAGAGAGGCCATGCAGTCAGCTCTGGTAAGCAACTTCGGTGTGGATGCACAGAAGATAACCGCAGAATCGATATCTTCAACGATCTCTAACGAGATGAGAAGCGATGCGATCGTGGCTGTCATTGTTGCGACTATCTGTATGCTGATCTATATCTGGTTCAGATTCAAGGATATCAGATTTGCTGCAAGTTCGGTCCTTGCCCTTTGTCACGACGTACTTGTTGTACTTGCTTTCTATGCGGCAGCAAAGATAAGCGTAGGTTCAACATTCATTGCATGTATGCTTACCATAGTAGGTTATTCGATAAATGCGACGATCGTTATCTTCGACAGAATAAGAGAGAGCCTTGCTGTCATGGGTAAGAAGGACAACTTAAAGGATCTTGTCAACAGATGTATCAACCAGACACTTTCAAGAAGTATCTTCACTTCATTTACGACATTTGTCATGGTAGCTGCTCTGTATGTATTCGGAGTAACAAGTATCAAAGAATTTGCACTTCCTTTGATGGTAGGTATTCTTGTTGGTACATACTCTTCAGTATGTCTCACAGGTGCTATGTGGTATATCTTCAGAACGAAGTTTGCCAAGAAGGAAGACAAAGGTGCTTCAAAGAAGTGATTATCAGATGATTAAAGGATGAGCTTGTTTGCTCATCCTTTTTTTAAAGGTGAAAATATGGCAAATTGGATGGTTGCGGGTAAAAAATGTGATTTCAAACAGATAGGAGACCAGCTGGGGATAGACCAGGTGGTCGTAAGGATCATGCGCAACAGGGGACTTACGGATGCTAAGCAGATGAAGAGCTTTCTGTATGGCGGTGATGAGTCGATACACAGTTATGAGTCTTTAAAAGATATTGACAAGGCGGTTGACATAATACTTGAAAAGATCGATGAAGGCGCAAAGATCAGAATAATAGGTGATTATGACGTTGACGGAATTATGTCAACCTACATTCTATGGAAAGGTCTTACAGTATGCAATGCCGATGTCGATACCGTCATACCTCACAGAGTTAAGGACGGATACGGGATAAGCGAGAGCCTTATAGATGAGGCGTTCGCTGACGGTATAGATACCATCATAACCTGTGACAACGGGATAGCTGCCGTTGATGCGTTTGATCATGCCCTTGAATACGGCATGACCTGTGTGATAACGGATCATCATGAGATCCCTTTTAAAGAGGAGAACGGAAAGAGGGAGTACATACTTCCCAGTGTACCCGCGATAGTCGACCCGAAACAGGAAGACTGTCAGTACCCGTATAAGAATATATGCGGAGCCGTAGTGGCTCTCAGAGTGATAGAAGCGCTGTTTGATGCGCTGGGTGAGGACTTAAGCAGGCTGGATGAGCTTAAAGAACTGGCAGGCTTTGCGACCGTATGCGATGTGATGGAACTTAAAGATGAGAACAGGGTCATGGTAAAGAATACCTTAAAGAACCTGTCAAAGAGCCTTAATACGGGAATGAGAGCTCTTGTAAGGGTATGCGATCTTGAAGGAAAGGCAATTAGTGCCTATGCTATCGGATTCATCCTAGGACCGTGTATAAATGCTACGGGGAGACTTGACAGTGCGAATCTTTCCCTCGACCTTTTAAAATGCAACAACATAGAGGATGCGATCGTAATAGCAAACAGGCTCAAGAAATTCAACGAGAACAGGAAAGAGCTGACCGTTAAAGGAACTTTGATGGCCGAATATCATATAGCGGAAAACAAAGTTGATAAAGACAGGGTCATGGTCGTATATGTACCTGATCTTCATGAGAGTCTTGCGGGGATAGTCGCCGGAAGGCTCAAAGAGAAGTATAACAAGCCTGTTTTCGTTATAACAGACGGTGAGGAAGGCTGCAAAGGATCCGCTAGGAGCATACCCGCTTATCATATATATGAAGCCATGTCAAAGATAGGCGATGTGTTCACCAAATTCGGCGGACATGCCATGGCTGCGGGATTCTCAATTGAAAAAAACAGGATAGAAGAGTTTAAGAAAAGGATAAACGAGACATGTGAGCTTACCGATGGGGATTATGAGGAGAATATCGTAATAGACGTACCGATGCCCATGAGCTACGTTACGGAAAAGCTTGTTGAACAGCTTTCTGTTTTAGAACCCTGGGGGCAGGGAAATGAAAAGCCTGTATTTGCCCAGAAGGATGTTGAGCTCATATCATGCAAGCTGATGGGGAAGACTTCAGATATGGCAAAGTTCAATGCGCGTACTCCGGACGGAGTCAATGTCGAACTGGTCCTGTTCAGAAACTCGGAAAAGATGTTAAAAGCCATTGATGCAAAATACGGTGAAAAGACCTCAGAAAAGCTTTTTAACTCCAAGGCAAACGGGATCCTTATGGATGTTATATATTATCCGTCGATAAATGAATATATGGGAAGGAAAAATCTTCAGTTTGTCATAGGGGATTACAGATAGGCTTTATAAAGAAAAGTTTATAAAACGAACACAGAATGAACACAATTTACTGATATATTAGCATTACAGATAGTTGAGAGTTCACTATCTCCCCCTCATAAGAAACGAAAACGCCAGGGTTTTACTCTGGCGTTTTTGTTATGCTTCTTTGCCAAAGGTAACGAATATGCTATACTATATTGATATGATTTTTAAGGAGGTTTTGTCATGTATGCCAAAGTAATAATAGACATAAGTGTTGAAAGCCTCGACCGTCCTTTTACATATCATATACCTGACAGACTTGTTAAAGGATGTCATCCCGGAACAAGGGTGACGGTTCCTTTCGGGAAGAGCAACAGGCTGATCCAGGGATACATACTGGAGATAACGTCTAATACAAACATAAAGGGTGTTCAGATAAAGGATATCACCGATATAGTGGTGGAACAGTCTGCAACACAGGGAAGACTGATAGAACTTGCGGCATTCATAAAGGAACAGTACGGATCGACCATGAATACCGCATTAAAGACCGTACTTCCGATAAAGAAGGCATATAAACCAAAAGAGAAGAAGACCATTGAGGCAGCATGTGACCAGGATGTGCTGACTGATGCATATTCGCAGGCACTCAGAAAAAAACAGTCCGCGAAGGTAAGGCTTCTTAAGGAACTGCTTGAAGAAGAGGTGCTTGATCACAGTCTTGTTACCGGTAAGCTCGGGGTTTCTTCGGCAACTCTTTCGGGACTTGAAAGAAGCGGGATAATAAAGATAGTATCCGAGAACTATTTCAGAAATCCCGTAGTCATAAACAAGAGCAGTGAACAGGATATAGTCCTTAATGATACGCAGCTTGGTATCCTTAATGAGTTTAAAGAGGATATCGATAATGATATCCATAAAACTTACCTGCTCCACGGTGTTACGGGAAGCGGAAAGACCGTTACATACATTAGCCTCATAAAAGAAGTTGTTAAAAGAAAACGCCAGGTAGTCGTTCTGATACCTGAGATAGCGCTTACATATCAGACTCTAAAGAGGTTTTATCATTACTTCAGAGAGAGGGTATCCGTACTTAATTCCTCGTTATCGGCAGGCGAGAAGTATGATCAGTGCGAGAGAGCAAAACGAGGTGAGATCGATGTGATCATCGGCCCCCGATCGGCTCTTTTCACCCCTTTTCCTGATATAGGGCTTATAGTCATAGATGAGGAGCATGAGAATTCCTACAAATCAGAGAGCATGCCCAGATATCATGCAAGAGAAGTTGCATTAAAGCTTGCTGAGCTTCATAATGCGAGTGTGGTGCTTGGAAGTGCGACACCTTCCATAGAATCGTATCACAGGGCGATACAGGGTGAATACAGACTCTGGACCATGGAAAAGAGAGCCACGGGAGCTGAGCTTTCCAAAACGCTGATAGTAGATATGAGGGAGGAATTAAAAGAGGGAAACAAGTCCATCTTCAGCAATGCACTAAAGCGCGGTATCAAAGACAGGCTTGATAAGAACGAGCAGGTGATGCTCTTTTTAAACAGACGCGGATATGCAGGCTTTGTCTCATGCCGTTCATGCGGGGTTGTAATGAGGTGTCCTCATTGTGATGTTTCCTTATCGGAGCATCTTTCAACGGGAAAACTGGTATGTCATTACTGCGGATATGAAGAGAAAAGACATAAGGTATGTCCCAAATGCGGATCAAAATATCTGCTTGGTTTCAAGGCTGGTACGGAGCAGATAGAACAAGAGGTAAAAAAGCTCTTTCCGGAAGCATCTACTTCAAGACTTGATGCGGATACGACCAGACAGAAAGGGAGCCTTGAAAAGATCCTTGAGGACTTCCTTGAAAAGAAGACAAACGTCCTTATAGGGACACAGATGATCGTCAAAGGCCATGACTTTCCAGATGTTACACTTGTCGGGATAGTGGCAGCGGATATGTCGCTTGCTCTCAATGATTACAGGGCAGGAGAAAGAACGTTCCAGCTCATAACACAGGCATGCGGAAGAGCGGGGCGAGGAGACAAGAGCGGAGAGACGATTATTCAGACATATCAGCCGGACAATTATGCCATAGTATGTTCGGCGGCACAGGACTATAAAGCGTTTTATGAGGAAGAGATACTCTACAGGCAGCTGGCGGGATATCCTCCCGCATGTGACATACTTGCAGTAATGGTCACATCTTCCGATAAGAACCTAGCGGGAAAAACCTGTGAGGCAATGGCGGACTATATCATTAAAAACGATCCCGATGTATCGGTCATAGGACCGGGTAAAGCAGGGATAGGAAGAATAAATGATATATACAGATTTGTATTTTATATAAAGAGCAGTGACTCAAATTTACTTATCAGATGCAAGGATGAACTGGAGGAAGGCATAAATCCCTTAAGCAATATTCAGGTATTTTTTGACTTCAATCCTATGAATCCGATCTGATGCAGACAGTAGTCAGAAAGGGGTAATGTTGTGGCTATAAGAAATATAAGAATGTTCGGTGATCCCGTTCTTGAGAAAGTATGTAAGGAAGTAAGAGAAGTAACACCGCGTACGATGGAACTGATAGACGATATGTTTGAGACCATGTATGATGCGAACGGAGTAGGACTCGCTGCTCCGCAGGTCGGTGTCCTAAAAAGGATCTGTGTCATCGATGTGACCTATGAGGATCCGATACTTCTGATCAATCCCAGAGTGCTTGAAACGAGCGGTGAGCAGACAGGTTCCGAAGGATGTTTGAGCCTTCCCGGGAAATGCGGTGATGTTACAAGACCAAACTATGTCAAGGTTGAATACTATGATGAGAACATGGAGAAGCAGATAATAGAGGGAACAGAGCTTCTTGCAAGAGCACTGCTCCATGAGATCGATCATCTTGACGGTCATCTGTATTCGGAGAAGGTCATCGGTGAGATCAGAAACGTTGGTGAAGAGAACGAGGATAAAGAAGAGGAAGAATAGAGAGGACAGATATGCGTATCGTTTTCATGGGAACCCCCGACTTTGCCGAAACAGCACTTGAGGCACTTATAAAAGCGGGACATGATATAGTACTTGTTGTCACACAGCCCGACAAGCCGAAGGGCAGAAGCGGACAGCTTCAGATGTCAGAGGTAAAGGCATGTGCGATAAAACATGATATACCGGTATTTCAGCCGGCAAAAATAAGAGAAGAAGAAAATGTCGAATATCTGAAAAGATATGATGCGGATATATATGTTGTTGCCGCTTTCGGACAGATCGTCTCTCAGGAGATACTCGATATACCCAGATACGGATGCGTCAATATACATGCATCCCTGCTGCCCAAATACAGAGGCGCGGCACCCATACAGCAGGCAATACTTGATGGTGAGAAGGTAACAGGCGTAACTATCCAGCAGATGAACATCGGAGTGGATACGGGAGCCATCCTTACACAGAAGGAATATGAGATAGCCGATGACGAGACGGGCGGAAGCCTGTTTGAAAAGCTTTCCCATATGGGAGCCGAGCTTATAGTTGAGACCCTTGATCTTATAAGCAGAGGAGAAGTCAATCCTGTGCTCCAGGATGAGACCAAGGCCACCAAGTGCGGCAAGATCAAAAAGGATATGGGAAAGATCGACTGGGCTAATGATGCCGCTGTCATAGAAAGATATGTGAGAGGACTGAATCCGTGGCCGTCTGCATATACAACACTTGACGGCAAGCAGCTTAAGATATGGAGAGCAAAGGCGATAAAAGAAGTTTATGAGAATCCCGGAAGCGTTATCGATGTGAAGAAGAACAGCTTCACGGTAGCATGCGGCAAGGGAGCTCTTGAGATATTCGAATTACAGCTTGAAGGGAAAAAACGCATGGAAACAGGTGCATTCCTTTTAGGTTATAAGATTTTAGCGGGTGATCGTTTTGAGTGACAGGATAAATGTTAGGGAAGTGATACTGGAGATGCTGATGGATGTAAACAGAAACAACACCTTCAGTCATATCCTTTTAAAGAATGTACTTGACAAATACAATTATCTTGAGGAACAGGACAAGGCATTTATAAAGAGAGTCTTTGAGGGAACCCTTGAAAGAGAGATCACGATCGATCACGTGATAAACACATATTCAAAAGTTCCTGCGGAGAAGATGAAACCTCTGATCAGAAGCCTTATCAGAATGAGTGTATACCAGATACTCTATATGGACCGTGTACCTGACAGCGCTGCGATCAATGAGGCTGTAAAGCTTGCGAAAAAGCGCAAGTTTTCATCTTTGTCGGGATTTGTAAACGGCGTGCTCAGAACTGTTTCAAGAGAAAAGGAAAACTGCCTTAAGTCCGATGAACTCAGTGTCAGATATTCGGCAAACGAACTTCTTGTTGAAAGCTTAAGAGAGGATTACGGAGACGAGAAAGCTGCGGATATACTTGAACACAGTCTGAAAGAAAGACATCTTACTGTAAGGATAAGAGAAGAGCTTTATAAAAGCGATATAGATGAGATACTCGATGAGTGGGAGAAAGAAGGCATAGAATTCAGATGCCTTTTGGAACCTTCATATGCCTATGAACTCAAAAACACGGGAGATCTTGAAAGACTTGACTGTTTTAAGCGCGGACTGTACACGGTAATGGATGCTTCGAGCATGCTTGTCTGCGAAAATGCCCATATAAAAGAGGGCGATATCGTACTTGATGTGTGTGCGGCTCCCGGAGGGAAATGCCTTCATGCGGTGAGCAAGGGGGCACAGGTCGAGGCAAGAGATGTCTCGGAGTATAAAGTATCTCTTATAGAAGAGAATATAAAAAGACTTAATGCAAAGAACATAACGGTCAAGGTATGGGATGCAACGGATCCTGATGAGAGTATAAAAGATTATGCAGATGTTGTTATCGCGGATGTACCGTGTTCGGGATTCGGAGTCATAAGCAAGAAACCCGATATCAAGAACAATATATCGAAAGACGGACTGGATTCCATCGTAGAACTCCAGAGAAAGATAATAGACAATGTGTGTCACTATGTTAAACCCGGAGGCGTACTGATGTATTCGACATGTACGTTAAGAAAAGCTGAGAACGAGGATCAGGTGGCATATATAGTAAAGAATCATCACTTTGAACAGGAATTTGTTAAGACTGTATTTCCGGATGAGGATCATGACGGATTCTTTATAGCGAGGCTCAAGAGAATTGGTTGACATAAAATCACTAACAAAAGAAGAACTTGAAGAGGAATTCCTCAAAAAAGAGCTGAAGAGATTCAGGGCAGGTCAGGTATATGACTGGATGCATGTCAAACTCGTAAGATCGTTTGATGAGATGACTAATATTTCAAAGGATCTGAGAGAAAGACTCGCTTCAGAGTATGAGTTTACTTCTTTAAGAGTTGAAAGAGCCCAGGAATCGGCTCTTGACGGTACAATAAAATTTCTTTTTGAGCTTGCTGACAAAAACTATGTCGAGAGTGTGTTCATGAGATACAAACACGGTAACAGTGTCTGCATATCAAGTCAGGTGGGATGCAGGATGGGATGCAGATTCTGTGCTTCGACGATAGACGGATGCGAGAGAGATCTTCTGCCTTCGGAGATGCTTGATCAGATATATGCGATATCGCGGTATACGGGCGAGAGGATATCGAATGTTGTCGTTATGGGCATGGGTGAACCGCTCGATAACTATGACAATCTGATCAGGTTTGTAAAGCTTTTGACTGATGAGAATGGACTGAACATAAGCGGAAGGAACATAACGGTCTCAACCTGCGGACTGGTACCTAAGATGAAGATGCTTGCCAATGAGAAACTGACTCTTACTCTGGCGCTCAGTCTTCATGCGGTGACCGATGAAAAAAGAAGACAGCTGATGCCGATCGCAAACACCTATTCCATAGAAGAGCTGATGGAGGCGTGTGCATATTATTTTGAAAAGACAGGCAGAAGGATAAGCTTTGAATACAGTCTTGTGGCAGGGGTAAATGATACGCCGGATGACCTGGAGGGATTGACAAAGCTTGCTTCACGCGTAAAGGCACATGTCAATCTGATACCCGTAAATCCCATAAAAGAGCGTGATTTCAGGCGCGGGAGCAGGGAAGCGATCATTGCATTTAAAAATAAACTTGAAAAAAATGGAATAAATGTTACTATAAGAAGGGAAATGGGACAGGACATAGACGGTGCCTGTGGACAATTAAGAAGACGTAAGCTTACTGAAGAGTAGATTTTCGGTAAACTTACTTTTGTTGCGTCTTAATATATAAAACGGTGAGAAATATGCTTAAGACTTTTTCGATAACCGATATCGGTAAGAGAAGAAAACTTAATCAGGACTATGTATACACATCAGAGATGCCGGTTGGTCATCTCGAGAATCTTTTTCTCGTAGCAGACGGTATGGGCGGTCACAACGCCGGGGATTATGCATCCAGATATACCATAGAGACCATAGTAGACGAGATAAGCAAGTCTGAAGATGAATCGCCTGTTTTTGTATTGGAAAAGGCGATAAAGAGTGCAAACGCACTTATCAGAAGAAAATCCGAAGAAGAAACAGAACTTAACGGTATGGGAACGACTGTCGTAGCAGCCACTATAAAGGGAGACAAACTCTGCGTGGCAAATGTGGGCGACAGCAGACTGTACATTATCAATAACAGAGAGATCAAACAGATCACCAGAGATCACTCGCTTGTTGAGGAGATGGTGAGAATGGGAGGTCTCAAGAGAGAGATGGCGAGAAACCATCCAGACAAAAACATCATAACCAGGGCTATAGGGGCGTTGGATGATGTTGATGTGGACTTTTTTGAGGTTAAACTTAACAAGGGTGATACCATACTCATGTGCTCCGACGGACTCAGCAACATGATTGAGGACGAGGAGATACGTATGATCATGCAGGGACAGAGAGATATCGTCGAGAAGGCTGAAAGCCTTGTAAAGGCTGCCAATAACAATGGCGGAAAAGACAATATCGCTGTAGTTCTTGTTGAGCCCTTTGCAGAGGATAAGAGTAGATGATAAAGATCGGAATGACACTGGGTGATCGTTACGAGATCCTGGAGAAGATAGGAACCGGCGGAATGTCGGATGTATATAAAGCCAAAGACGGCAAGTTAAACAGATTTGTTGCCGTTAAGGTCCTTAAGCAGGAATTCGCCGAGAATGCCAATTTCGTTTCCAAGTTTAAGACCGAGGCGCAGGCTGCCGCAGGCATGATGCATCCCAATATCGTAAATGTATACGATGTAGGAGAAGAAGGCGGCACCCATTATATCGTTATGGAGCTTGTTGAGGGTATCACTCTCAAGAAGTATATCGAAAAAAAAGCAAGGCTTTCAATAAAGGAGACCATAAGTATAGCCATACAGGTTTCCATGGGTATAGAAGCGGCTCATAACAATCATATCATCCACAGGGATATCAAACCGCAGAATATCATGATATCCAAGGAAGGTAAGGTTAAGGTCACCGACTTCGGTATTGCAAAGGCTGTAAGTTCGAATACGATAACCAGCAACGTGATGGGATCTGTTCATTACACCTCTCCGGAACAGGCAAGAGGCGGTTTCTCTGATGAGAAGAGTGATATATACAGTCTGGGTATAACAATGTTTGAGATGCTCACGGGAAGGGTTCCGTTTAACGGCGAGACCACCGTTGCCATAGCTATCAAACATATTCAGGAGCCCATGCCTTCTCCCAGAGAATATGTGGCTGAGATACCGATAAGCGTTGAACAGATAGTGTTCAAGTGTACTCAGAAGAGCCCTGACAGAAGATATCAGAGCATGTCGGAACTCATAACGGATCTGAAAAAATCCCTTATGAAACCCGATGAGGATTTTGTTAAGATAGTCGATCCGGACGATGATGCCGCTACAAAGATGGTATCTGAGACCGAGATGAGAGAGATAAAGAGCAAGACCGAGAGGATAGCTGTCGATGACATCAGGATGCGTACTCCGGAAAAGAGTACCGATGCACCCGTAAGAAAGAAGAATCCCAAGCAAAAGACTTCCAAGAGTGCAAAACAGGTAGCTGCAAAGAATGCTAAGGCCGCAGCTCAGAAGAATGCTTCCAAGGCACAGAGGTCTTCGCAGAACAAGAGGAGACCCGACAGTATAAGGCCTCAGGACAAGAGAAGAAAACAGCCTAAGGTTCAGGATCCGGAAGAGCAGGATGAGTTTATGGAGAAGCTGACCACTGTATTAGCGGTCATAGCTGCTCTAGTTATAGGAATACTGGTGATCTTCTTTGTGGGAAGACACTTCGGACTGTTTGAGTTTGGTACGGACAGCGATGTCACCGATGAGATAGAGAATCTCCCCGTGGTTACGGATACTCCTGCAGTAGAGACTAAAGACGATGATGATGCGGGAAAACTGGAAGTTCCCAATGTTATAAACATGTCCTATGCCCAGGCAGTAGCGACACTCAACAACAAAGGCTTTAAGACCATTGAAAAAGTGCAGGTTTCATCTAGCACCGTTGAAAAGGGAAATGTTGCTGAGCAGACACCTGCGGCAGGCTCAAAGGCAGATAAGCAGGATACCATTGTACTCGCGGTAAGCACAGGCGCAGAGGTCATACAGGTTAAGGTTCCCAGTGTCATTGGTATGTCTGAGATGGATGCTACTGCAGTGCTGATAGAGCATGGACTTCAGGTCGGTGCCGTTACGGAAGCGACGGATCCCGATACCAATCTCATAGACAAGGTCTGCTATCAGTCATATGCGGCAGATGTAACTGTTGAGAGCGGAACAAAGGTGGATCTGAGGATCAGTACTGGTACTGGCGAGAAGGTATACTTCTATGTCGGTAATATCGAGAGCCCTGGAAGCGAGGACAGCGAGTATGCACCCGGAAGCGAGGCTACTGTCATTCTGTCTACTCTTGAGGGTATTGAGTTAAAGAGAGAGACTGTTACTTCATTCCCGGTATCAATGAATATCACTGGAATAACAGGAAGCGGTGACGGAGTCATCACTATCATTTACAATGTGACGATCCCGGGAACGACTTCTACGGATGCGGATGGAAATATCGTCACATCCGAAGCTTCCACCGAAGAGAGAACTGTCAGAAGATCCGTTAAGTTCCAAGAGGAATAGCATATACATGCAGGGAAAGATAATAAAGGGTATAGCCGGGTTTTATTATGTACATACCGGCGATCATATATATGAGTGTAAGGCCAAAGGCGTCTTCAGAAAGAATAACGAGAAGCCTCTTGTCGGTGATGACTGTCTCATAGATATCATCGATGAGGAAGGCAAGATCGGGAACATAAGCCTGATACTGGAGAGGAAAAACAGTCTTATACGTCCAAATGTGGCTAATGTCGATCAGGCATTAGTCATATTTGCATCTGTGAAACCTGAACCGAATTTCAATCTTCTGGACAGGTTTCTTATTCTTATGAAGCAGAATGATATACCGTGTATCATAGCGTTCAATAAAACCGATCTTGCAACGGATAATAAACTCAAAGAGATAAAAGAGATCTATTCGGGCTTAGGACACAGAGTGCTTTTCACATCTGCAAAGACCGGTGAGGGAATAGATGAGCTCAAAGGTCTTTTGGCCGGAAAGACAACAACGGTTGCGGGACCAAGCGGTGTGGGCAAATCGACTCTGATAAATCTTATCCAGTCGCAAAAAGAAGTTGAGACGGGAGAGATATCAGAAAAGATAGACAGGGGAAAGCATACAACGCGTCACAGCGAGCTGATCGCAATCGATGAGACCTCATATATCTTTGATACACCCGGATTCTCATCACTGAGCTTATTTGATGTCACGAGTGCTGATCTTAAGAACTATTACGATGAATTCACCCCTTTTGAGAGCGAATGCAGATATGATGACTGCGTTCATCAAAACGAGCCGGTATGCGGCGTTAAAGCAGCTGTAGATGACGGTAAGATAAGCAGAGTCAGATATGAGAACTATCTGCTGCTTTTAAAAGAATGCGAAGAGAGTCAAAAACGTTTCAAATAGTATCTGACAGGGTTGTAAATATCACGGAATCTGATAAAATTAGTTAATGTGGTCTGTAGTGTCTTAGGACCTGATAAGAGAGGAGATAAAATGAAAATAATAGTTACGGGCGGAGCCGGTTTCATAGGCAGTAATTTTGTTTTTCATATGTTAAACAAATATCCCGATTACAGGATAATATGTCTTGATTGTCTTACATATGCAGGAAATATGTCTACACTTGCACCTGTTATGGACAATCCCAATTTCAGATTTGTAAAGGAAAGCATAACGGACAGAGAGGCGGTTGAGAAGCTTTTTGAGGAAGAGCATCCCGATATGGTTGTCAACTTTGCCGCTGAGAGTCATGTTGACCGTTCTATAGAGAATCCCGGTGTTTTTCTTGATACCAACATAATGGGTACAGCAGTGCTTATGGATGCCTGCAGAAAGTACGGTATAAAGAGATACCATCAGGTATCTACCGATGAGGTTTACGGAGATCTGCCTCTTGACAGACCCGATCTGTTCTTTACGGAAGAAACTCCGATACATACGAGCAGTCCATACAGTTCTTCAAAGGCAGGTGCTGATCTTCTTGTACTTGCTTACCACAGAACATACGGACTTCCGGTAAGCATCAGTCGATGCTCAAACAACTACGGACCGTATCATTTTCCGGAGAAGCTCATTCCTCTTATGATAATCAATGCTCTTCATGACAAACCGCTTCCGGTTTACGGAGAAGGCATAAATGTAAGAGACTGGCTCTATGTTGAAGATCACTGCAAGGCTATCGATCTTGTTATTCATAAAGGAAGAGTCGGTGAGGTATATAACATCGGCGGACATAACGAGATGAAGAATATCGATATAGTCAAGCTCATATGCAAGGAGCTTGGCAAACCCGAGAGCCTTATCACATATGTCACAGACAGAAAAGGTCATGACATGCGTTATGCTATAGATCCTACCAAGATACATAATGAACTCGGATGGCTGCCGGAGACAAAGTTCGCTGACGGCATAAAGAAGACGATACAGTGGTATCTTGACAATGAGGACTGGTGGAAGCCGATCATATCGGGCGAATATCAGAATTATTACGAGAAAATGTATAGTAACAGATAAGTTTTTTTATAAAGGGGAGTTATATGAAAACTTTGATCGTGCCGATGGCAGCCATGGCAGAGACTGCCGGAAGTTTTTCAAGGGCAAGATTACTTGCAAATGCTCTTTTGGAAGAGGGTATGAAAGTAGGCATTTGCTGTGCAAAAGATATAAATTATTCTAAGATAGAGGGTACTGTAGAGTATCCTCTGTCTGTTCCTATGCCACTTGGGCTTCCGGGAAATATCGCAAAAAACATGTTTCCCATTGCCCAGAAGCTGGGACTGACAGCAAAAAAGAATGTCGGTAGTTTTGAAGAGGTTTTGCATCTTACCGGTAATACCGATTACAAGTATCTTAACAAGAGCGTAAGTGAGATAAGGACTGCGATAAAGGAGTTTAGACCCGATATAGTATATTCGGAATTCAACATCTCCGCTATCATTGCGGCAAGGCTTGAAGGTAAGAGACTTTTTATATCAGCAAGTGTGCCTACACTGCCTGAGTACGGGAGAGATCCTAAGTTTGCAACAGGGCTTAACCGCCTGCTTGCGCAAAACGGATTAGAGCCTGTTGAATCATGCATGGATGTATTTGAATGGGCAGAAAAGAAATTCGTTCCAAGCATATATGAACTTGAGCCTATGGAGGATTCAAAAGTCGTATACTGCGGTTCTTTGAAGACTCTTAGGGAAGATGAGGACAAAAAGCGAGATAAGATCCTTGTTTATATGGGTAACGGTACCGTATCGATGAAAAAGGTACTAAAAGAAATACCTGAGGCATTTAAGGACACAGGATATGAGGTTTATATAGCGGGACAGGGACTTAAGGAAGCGGAATATGATAACATTCATACCGCTCCCTGGTTTGACTTTGGTGAGCTTTTACCGGAAAGTGCGTTGTTTATAAATCATGGCGGACAGAACAGCATCATCGACGGACTCATCCATAAGACACCGTTACTTGTCTGTCCCGGAAGAGTATTTGAGAGAAAATACAATGCTGCCAGCATAGTAAAGACAGGTGCAGGTATCTCGATCGATCAGTATGATTTTACGGCGGAAAAGATAAAAGAAACAGCAGATAAGATCTTTTCGGATGACAGTTATAAGACTCAGGCCGATATACTCGGAAGGAGACTTCGCCAGCTGGGCGGAGTTGCAAATATAGTAAGAGAGATCAAAGCATAAGAGGATTGAAGTATGATCAAGTTTTGTGAACAGATCTGGAAGGCAAAGGAATATGATTACAGAGCCGCATACGGGTTTATTCCGGAGATTCATGCATATCTTCATGAGGATGAGATAAACAGAGACTGCATGATAGTAGTTCCGGGAGGAGGTTACTGCATGTGCGTGCCTCATGAGGGAGAACTGCCGGCTGAAGTGTTCTATGAGCAGGGCATGAATGTATTCGTGCTCACTTACACAACGGATATAACGATGAGTGTGCCGCTCAAGAAACAGCCGCTTAACGATATATCAAGAGCCGTAAGATTCGTAAGAAATAAGGCTGCACAGTATAAGATCGAAGGCACAAAACTTTTTGTCTGCGGTTTTTCGGCAGGTGCTCATGTATGCGGAAGCCTTGCCGTGCATTATGATGATGTGGCTGATATGGATCCTGAATATGCATCGGTGTCAAACAGACCCGACGGTGTGATACTGTCATATCCCGTTATCACGACAGGAGAGTATACACACGAATTCTCTGTTTGGACATTACTGGGGAAAGATGCATCAAAAGAGGAGCTTGATTACTTCTCGCTTGAAAAGAATGTGAAAGATGATACACCATCATGCTTTTTGTGGCAGACCCAGACTGATGAACTTGTCCCGGTTAAAAACAGTTATCTGTTTGCAGAGGCATTAAAGGAACATGACATACCCTATGCTCATTATGTGTTCCCGATCGGCTTTCATGGCCTCAGCATAGCAAACGATCGTTTCTTCAGTGATTTTAGCGGCGGGGAATACACGATGAAGCAGGTATTGCTCGCGGTTGATGCAATAAAAGCGGGTAAAGGAATAGATGTATCTAAACAGAGGCAGGATGAGCTTAAGATACAGTTTGCGGACGGTTTCAAGAGTGAACCGCCGGAAGGATTCGTATTTGATGACAGCCTTATCAAGGATGTCGGCATGTGGCCCGAGCTTGCAAGACTATGGATGGCAAAGGTTGAACGAAAACAGGAGTAGTACGGGATGGTAAGAAGGGCAGAACAAAAAGACATACCAAGGATCATGGAACTTCTTGTTCAGGTCGATATGGTGCATCATAACGGCAGACCGGATATATTCAAAGGACCTGCGACAAAATATACGGAGAGTGAGCTGGAAAAGATAATAAAGGATGATGAGACTCCGGTATTTGTATTTGATGATAAAGATGAAGTACTCGGACATGCATTCTGTATATATAAGCAGGTCATAGGCGACAACGTGCTTACCGATATAAAGACTCTTTATATCGACGACATCTGTGTTGATGAAAAGGCAAGGGGGAAGCATGTCGGGAAGGCGTTGTATGAATATGTGATAGGCTTTGCGAAAGAGAAAAGCTTTTACAATGTCACCCTGAATGTGTGGAGCTGCAATCCGACAGCTCTAAAATTCTACGAGGCAATGGGACTTGTTCCGCAGAAGATATGCATGGAAAAAGTACTGTGATATGTTATAATCAATACAGGTTTTTTTATTGAGGTCAGGTTAACATAATTCGAGGAGGTTACGGGTATGGATAATAAGGCATTATACAAACTGTCATATGGTGTGTTCATGCTGGCTACAACAGCAGACGGAAAGACTAACGGCTGTATAACCAATACATGTATGCAGGTGGCAAACGATCCCGTGAGGATTGCCATATGCTGTATCAACAGCAATTACACATGTGAACTTATAAAGAAGAGCGGTGTGTTCACACTCAGCATGCTGGATGATACCTGTTCGTTTGAGACGATCAAGCATTTCGGTATGCAGTCGGGCAGAAACGCAGATAAGTTTGACGGCATAAACATGCCGAAGGATGATAAAGGCATCCCTTACATGGGATGGATGAGCTGTGCGGTAATCAGCGCAACAGTGGTTGACAGCATCGATCTGGGATCACATACGATGTTCATCGCAGTCATAGACGATGCAAAGGTACTCAGTGAGAACGGTCCTCTGACCTATGCCGATTATCAGAACAGGGTCAAGCCCAAACCGCAGCCCAAGCCCGAAGATAAAAAGATCGTTGCATGGAAGTGCAAGATATGCGGATTTGTTTATGAAGGAAGCGAGCTGCCAAAAGACTATCTGTGTCCTACATGCGGTCACGGCGTTGATGATTTCGAACCGGTTTATGCATAAATATCTCAGAAAGGAAATCTTTTAAGATGGTTAAGAATATAGTTCATGATCCGATATTTTTAGCTCAGAAGTCTGAGCCGGCTACAGAGGCGGATGCAGGAGTGATAAAGGATCTTGTTGATACTCTTAAGGCAAACGAGGCAGAATGCGTAGGCATGGCTGCAAACATGATAGGTGTTAAGAAGAGCATCATAGCCATAAATGTCGGTATAGGGCAGCTTGTTATGATCAATCCAAAGATCGTATCAAAGAATAAACCGTTTATGACTACGGAAGGATGTCTTTCTCTTGCGGGAGAACCAAAGGAGACAAAAAGATATTTCGAGATAGAGGTGGAATATCTGGACAGGGAATTCAAACCTCAGAAACAGAAGTATTCAGGCTGGAGCGCACAGATAATCCAGCATGAGATAGATCATTGTAACGGAGTGCTTATATAAGCATATAGGTGTTGAAGAAATAAAAACACTGTGTTACAATCATACAGATTTTATAAGGAAGGTAGACGGTGCCCCGGTAATGGCGGGGTTAAAAGGGAAACAGGTGCAAATCCTGTGCGAACTCGTCACTGTAGTTACGGAGTATGACAGCTATTTTTTGTCACTGGTAAATACCGGGAAGGCTTGCTGTCATATGTTGATGTATTAGCCAGGAGACCTGCCGTTTATAAATGATCGGTAATTAACCGGACCACGAGTAATTGGTCTTGCATCATCAGTCATCATTCTTTGATGGCTTTGTTTTGGTGAAAT
>JAEEGL017409215.1_pt1 | contig 72692 bp, 59 predicted proteins | sample 9134231 | NCBI WGS metagenome assembly JAEEGL01 (sample SAMN16246548, study PRJNA631951) | gut metagenome | biome: gut microbiome; feature: rumen; material: fiber-attached | host: Bos | place: Iran: Karaj | collected 2018-10 | reverse complement strand
GTTACAGGTACAAAGAAATCCATTTATAAAATTATGCAGCATGCCGATGGATACAATTATAAATATGAAAAAGCAGAATGAAAAAAGAGGGCAATTCCTCTCGGCAGTTGAACAACCGAGGATCCTTGCCTATTATCCTGACAGGGTGTGAATATAGGGGTGTTGAATTGTCTGTATACAAAATGAAATAAAATTTTGGCGACAAAGTTATTGTAAATAATACAATTCCTTTGTCGCCCCATCTTTTATTGCATTAATTTTGCTGTTATGTCATAACTATTCAATATCAAAGACAAGTTGTCCGTTTCCGGATTCTGCTTTTGCATATTCGTTTTTGAGTTCACCATATGCATATTCACTTGATATTTTATCAATTATTGTAAATACGACTTTTTCCAGTGGGGAACCAAGTGAATAATCTGAACGGCAAGCAAAATCGCATCTGTTGTATTCCATGAGTTTGTCGACGGTGTACATGTTTTTCTCATCTTCATCATTATATATTGCAATGCTGTATCCGCCGCCGAGCTTTACAGATTTCATGCTGGGAACATCAGTCATTCCATCTCCGAAATAGATCATGCGGTTGAATGGGACTTTTTTCTCTGATTCGTCCATGTGTTCGTTCAGATTCTTGTCATCTGTTTCGCTCTCTACACCCTTGTTGATTCTGTATATGTACTGAGTCTTTTGAGTATAGTTTATGGAAACAGCCGGCCAGATTGCTTCGCCGTTTTCCCCGTAGAGGAATCTCGCAGCATATACCTGGTCAAAGCACTTATATATCTTACTGCCTGCGATTATTTCTTTCAAACCACTGGAAATAATATAGTGCTTAATATCAAATCCTTTTGCGTCACCATATTTATTTACTCTGTCAAACCAGCTCTCAACTCCTTTGAAAAACATGATGTTCTTTCCCATTTCGTTGAGATTTTCTTCAGTAATTCGGATGTTTCTCTTTTTTGCCTCGTCGACCATGAAATACATATATGCAAGAATTTGATCCATCGCATATTTGTCTTTAAATTCATTACATTTTTGCCAAAATGTATTCGAGTCATAGCCCAGTGACGGAATAAAGGAATAATCTTGCATATTCTTTACGGATAAAGTGTTATCAAAATCATACATTAATGCTATTATAGGCTTATCCATATTTAAATCCTTTCAGTCTTTTTTCCAAAGAGATTTTGGCTCGTACAGAATCTCTTCATTTTTGCTCTGAATTGTTATTGTTTCAACAATTCGTCCTGTCAGTTCATTTGATCTCTTGTCAGGCTGAGTTGTTCCTACATATACTTTAAATTTGCCTTTTTTTAGTATTTTCTTTGGTTCTTCATCATATACTCCAAATGAGTCGTCACTTAGAACGATTGAAAAAATCTTGGTTTCGTTTTTCTTCAAGAATACTTTCTTCAGACCTTTCAATTGGTATTTCGGAGCACCTTTGATACCAGATTCTACGTATACCTGAATGGTTTCGGCGCCATCAAAACTTCCTATATTTGCTATGGTACCTGTGATCTTGATTTTTCCGCCTTTTTCAATTTGATCTTTGTCTGCATGTACATCCAAAAGTTTAAAAGATGTGTACGACAGTCCGTATCCAAAAGGATAAAGAGCGGGTTTTGAAGAATATCTGTATGTTCTGTTCTTCATTGAGTAGTCAGTAAAAGATGGTACATCTTCTAGACTCATCGGGAAAGTAATCGGAAGTTTTCCTGATGGTGAATATTTTCCGAAAATGAGGTCAGATATTGCATATCCTCCCTGGGATCCCGGATACCATGCCTGGATTATGGCAGAGCAGTGCTCGTGTGCATAATTCATTGTGACTGGGCTTCCACACATGGAGACAAGTATTACAGGTTTTCCGCTTTCAACTGCAGCTTTGAGTATAACGTTCTGTCTTCCGGGAAAATCTAGTGTTATTCTGTCTCCGCCATCGCAGTAATTGCTTCTGTCTCCGCCTTCTCCTTCTATATTATAGTCTAGACCAAGGCATAAGACAACTACGTCGCTTTCTTCACAAACTGCTTTGACTTCTGCAAGTCTGTCATCAGTTTCAGCAAGTCCTTCCACTTTGTCTTTGTAAAGGCCGCAGCCTTCAGAGTAGCGTATTTTTATTTTACCTTTAGTTCTGTCCTGGATTCCCTCAAGTACCGTAACATATCTTGAAGCGGTTCCGAAATAGTTTCCGATCAGAGCATTTCTGCTGTTTGCATTTGGCCCAATTACGCCAATTGTCTTTATTTTGCTAACATCAAGAGGCAGCAGTCCGTCATTTTTAAGTAAGACAAGGGAGTCCCTTGAAACTTTTAGATTGAACAATTCAGATTTTTTAGTATCCACTTCTGAATAGTCCAGTTTAGAATACGGATTATCTTTTTCGTCATCAAACATGCCGAGTTTCATTCTCGTAGTGAAAAGATTGATTGCTGCTTCATCTAGTCTATTTCTGCTTATTCTTCCTTCATCAAGAGCTTCCGTGAGAACGGCAAATAATTCACCACAGTTAAGATCACAACCATTGTTAAGCGCCAAACTTGCACTTTCAACAGGAGAGTTTGTCACTTTGTGGTTCTTGTGGAAATCTCCTATAGCCCAACAGTCACTTGTTACATGTCCTTTGAATTTCCATTCTTCTCTCAAGATATGTTTTAAAAGAGTTTTGCTTCCGCAGCAAGGCTCGCCATTTACTCTGTTGTATGCTCCCATGACTGCTTCAACATTTGCTTTTTGAACGCATGCTTTAAAAGCGGGCAAATATGTTTCATACATATCCTGAAGAGACACTTCTGCGTTGAAACTGTGTCTCAATGTTTCAGGTCCTGAGTGAACTGCAAAATGTTTTGCGCACGCAGCAGCCTTCATATACTTTTTGTCTTTTCCCTGGATACCTTTGACAAATGCAACACCAAGTTTTGATGTCAAAAAAGGATCTTCTCCATATGTCTCCTGGCCCCTGCCCCATCTTGGATCTCTGAAAATATTAACATTGGGGGACCAGAATGTTAGGCCTTTATATATGCCTCTGTCCCCATATTTTTGCTGCATGTTGTACTTGGCTCGGCCTTCGGTGGATATTATATCTGCAACTTTGTATATGAGTTCTTCATCAAATGTTGATCCCAAGCCTATTGACTGAGGAAACATTGTGGCAACTCCTGCCCTTGCAACTCCGTGCAGAGCTTCGTTCCACCAGTTGTATTGAGGAATACCCAGTCGGTCAATTGCCTTAGCTTTGAATATGAGCTGAGATATCTTCTCTTCATCAGTCATTTTGCTGACAAGTTCTTTGGCTCTTTTTCTGTATTCTTTTTCTTTGCTTACATATCCTGCTTTTTCCATTGCTTGTTCACCATTTCTTAAATATATAATCTACAAGATTATTTATATATCTACCCCGAATTTTTGTCAACATTTTTGTATTATCTGCGTGTGATTACCTTTACCTGTATTAGTCACAATTCCTTTCAATAGAATTAAAAAGATGGGTGATGAAACACTGAATATACATTTTCTTTAAAAAACTCAAGATTTGTAACAATTTGTACACATATTTTTCTGAAAAAAGTGATATACTTGTCACATAATTAATTTCAAGGAGCATTTTCAATGAGAATTGCTATCGGTTGTGATCCAAATGCGCAGCAGGCAAAGATTGAAATAATTGAATATATCAAAAAGAACAATCTGGGTGAAATCGCGGATTTCGGCAGCGAAGATGTAGTGTATGCTAATGTTGCCTTTGCAGTTGCAAAAGCTGTTGCAAATGGTGAATTTGACAGGGGAATACTGATTTGCGGTACCGGAATAGGAATGAGTATTTCTGCAAACAAAGTAAAAGGCGCATATGCAGCCCTAATATCCGATGTCTATTCAGCTCAAAGAGCAAGGTTAAGCAATGATGCCAACATTGCTTGTCTTGGTGCTTTTACAACTGGACAAAAAGTCAGAGAACTTCTTGTGAAAGAGTTTCTGACAAATGAATTTGTTCCCGGATGCAGTTCTCAGAAAAAAGTTGATGCTTACAAAGAATACGATAATAGAAAGTGAAAAAACATGCTTGTACTTAAAGATATTAAGAAAAAATATGTGACGGGTGAACTTGTCCAGCAAGCATTGGATGGCGTAAGTTTGTCTTTGAGAGACAATGAATTTGTCGCCATACTTGGCCCTTCAGGATCAGGCAAGACAACATTGCTCAATGTTATTGGTGGACTTGACAGGTATGACTCAGGCGACCTCATAATCAACAACAAGTCGACAAAAAAATATAAGGACAGAGACTGGGATTCATACAGAAACCATACAATAGGTTTTGTGTTCCAGTCATATAACCTTATTCCTCACCAGTCAATATTATCTAATGTAGAATTGGCTCTGACAATTTCAGGAGTTAAAAGAGCTGAGAGAAGAAAAAGAGCAAAAGAGGCTCTTGAAAAAGTTGGACTTGGCGATCAGCTACATAAAAAGCCTAACCAGATGTCTGGAGGCCAGATGCAAAGAGTTGCAATAGCAAGAGCATTGGTTAACAACCCGGATATCCTTCTGGCTGATGAGCCAACAGGAGCCTTGGACTCAAAGACAAGTGAACAGGTTATGGATCTGCTCAAAGAAGTGGCAAAAGATAAACTTGTTGTAATGGTCACTCACAATGAGGAGATAGCAAACAAGTATTCAAACAGAATAGTAAAGATACGTGACGGCAAGATAGTAGATGACTCAAACCCGTTTGAGCCGGAAATTAAAGAAGAAGCAAGAGTAGAAAAAACAAAAAAGATTTCCATGTCTTTCTTTACTTCACTTGCACTCAGTTTCAATAACCTTTTCACAAAAAAGGGCAGAACCGCTCTTATATCCTTTGCAGGTTCAATAGGAATCATAGGAATAGCGCTGATCATGTCACTTTCCAATGGTGTTGATGTGTATATAAACAACATGCAGAGAAACACAATGCTGAGTTATCCTATACAAATTGACTCAAATGCAATAGATATAGCAAGTATTATAACGACTGCTCAGGATATGACAGGCGAATCGAAAGCAACTCATGACATGAACTCTGTTTATTCAAATGTAAGTGATTTGAAAGTTCAGAGTGTTACAATGAGCAGCTATGTTTCAAATAACTTAAAAGAATTCAAGAAGTATCTGGACAATGAATCCAGTGAAATAAGGAAATATATCGGTGAAAACGGAATAGTTTATTCTTACGATACAGAATATGACGTATTCGCATACGATAATGAAGACTTTTTAGTTAATACCGATGGTTCGAACTTGCTCGAAAAACAGCAGGAAAACCAATTCAGCATGATGAGAAGAAAATTATTCACTCAGTTGCTTCAGGGACAGAATGGAGAATTGGTTTCCAACGCAGTAAAAGATAATTACATTTTATTATATGGTTCTTGGCCGTCTTCTTATGACGAAGTTGTGATTATTGTGAATTCAAACAACGAGATTTCAGCCACTACAATGTATAAGCTCGGTTTGCTTCCCGTATCAGAATACAGGGAAATAATGGATAAGATTCAGAATGGCAAAAGTGTAGATCTTAAGTCTACAAGTTTAGACTACGAACAAATCTGTGCGCACAGTTTTTATTTGTTGACTGAATCGGATTATTACTATAAGAATGATTCGGAAATGTATGAGAAAAACGAAGAAGCAGAAGATTTAATAGATAAAGCATTGCATCTAAAGGTCAGCGGAATAATAAAACTCAACGACGACGCAATGTACAGCGGTATCGGATCAACTGTCGCATATACAAAAGCTCTTACAGACTGGATGATTAATCACACAGAAGAAAGCGAAGTCGTAAAAGCTCAAAAAAGCGATCCTGAAACAAACGTTCTGACCGGACTTAAATTTGCTCCGGCTGATGACGAGAGCAAAATTCAGGACACCAAATTGTATTTCTCATTAATGGGTCTTTCTGAAAAGGCTAAAGCTTATGAGAAAATAATGAAGGCATATACTTCACAATTTGGCATAGATATGACTGAGACTCTTTCAAAAATGAGCGAACTTGAAAAGGCAGGAGCCTTGGACATGCTCATGATGACAGCAAAAGACGAGCAACTCATTTCAGTTTATGACACTTTCATTTCAACAGGTTCATACGAAGACAACATGGAATTGTTCGGTGTTATAGACCTGGAAAAACCAAGTTCCATAGCTATTTATGCTGACACATTTGAAAATAAGGACAGAATTACAAGTTGTATTGAAAAATACAATGACTCTAAAGATGAAGAATTCAAAATAACCTATACAGATTATGTGGGTCTTCTCATGAGCAGCATTACAACAATAGTAAATGTAATCTCATATGTACTCATGGCATTTGTCGGTGTATCGCTCATTGTTTCATCAATTATGATTGGTATAATCACATATATTTCTGTTCTTGAGAGAACAAAAGAAATAGGTATATTGAGAAGTATCGGCGCTTCAAAAGCCAACATCTCTCAAGTATTCAATGCCGAAACGTTTATTATAGGTTTACTGTCAGGAGCATTCGGAATAGGTATATCTTTGCTCTTGCTTATACCGGGTAACGCAATTCTTCATGCAGTTACAAGATATAAGGATATCAGTGCAATATTGCCAGTGGGAGGCGCAATCGGACTCATAATTTTGAGTGTAGTATTGACGCTTATTGGAGGTATTATTCCATCGAGAATTGCAGCTAAAAAAGATCCCGTAATTGCATTGAGGTCTGAATGACATAAAGAATAAATAGCGGAACCGAGTTTTTTACCCGATTCCGCTATTATTATTTTCTGCGTTTGTATTAACTATTCTGAGACTTTTTTCTTTTTTGAAATTTTAACCATTACAACGATGAAAACAATTGAGATAATTGCTATTGCTGCAATTATTAATATCCAAACCACAGGAGACGTGGATTCGGTTTTTAATTTGAAACCATATGCCATTTCTCCGGAAGATAAAGTAATTGTTGCAAAGTCATTTTCCCCTATTCTTGCTTTTCCAATAACATAACTGTCGGGAAGCACAATATTGCTCAATTGTATCTTTTTTCCGAATATTCCTGTTGTGGAATCCGAATTTATTGATTTGGCTCCGTTTATATTTCCGCTGACCCTGTTAAGAGAAATATTGCCGTTCCAGCAAACAAGTGAACCTACATCAAGAGTACTGTTCTGAATGCTTATATCTCCTATATTGCATTTCAGATAAGCATCCACTTCAATATTACAATAAGCGATTGTAATATTCCCGTTGCCTGTCTCTATGTTGCTTCTTCTCTTATTGTCCGGTCTGTTAAGTGAAACTTTAATGGTGGAATCCAGTGCTTTAAAATCTCCGTTGTCGCAATTGATGTAATAGAAGATATCTAGGTTTGACTTTTTTATCAATGCGCCGAGAGGAGCGGTTATATATCCACCATTTGAATATTTGCTTGGCAATGTAACCGTTGAGTTTTCTATTGTTAATGAACCATATGTGTTTATGTTATAGTCAGCTAGTACAGTTGAGTTTCTTATGTAAATGTTTCCGCCAGCAAATATATACCCTTGCATTTTTGAAATGCCTGCAATTGTAATACTTGAGTTTTCTATATCAATTTTTCCTGTTTCAGTGACAATGAAATAATCGACTTCAACACTACTGTTTGTTATTTCTATATCTCCGTTACAAATAATCTTCGAACCCAGTTTATCCGGGTTAGTTGCAATACTTGCATCAACTATTTTTAGAGTTGAACTTCCGAATGTCTTTTCGGCCTTTATTTGGTAAATCTGAGTTTTACCTAAGGTCTTTACAGTCAGATCGTTGTCGCAGTTTATTTCTCCATATGTTCCGGGAGCTAGAGTTAAAACTCTGTTTTCCGGGTCATATGTACTGTTTTCATTTAAATCTGAACAAGAGTTTTTGGATATGTTTATGTCTAATAATTCCGTTTCTTCTGCATTTATATGAATCATGCAAATAAGCATAATCAAGACTACTATAACGGCAATTGTTTTTTTCAAGGTTTGTTCTCCTTTTTGTAACAATCAGATAATTAGTGCTTTATTTGGCACTTTCAATTTCAGACTTTCTTTTGCCTGACAGGATTTCATTCCAAGTGACTGACATGGATCTGAGTTTGTTTACGCTTTCAATAATGGCTTTGGCTATTTCATCAATTTCTTCTTCGGTATTTTCTTCAGATAAAGACAATCTGAGATTGCCATGGGTCAATCCGTCGGGTAGGCCTATCGCTTTTAATACATGGCTTGGGTCAAGTGAGCCTGACGTGCAAGCTGAGCCTGAAGAAGCGGAAATACCGCGAGAATCGAGCATCAATAACAACGCTTCTCCCTCTATTCCTTCAAACACAAAATTCATTATTCCCGGGACTCTTTTTGTCTCATCGCCATTCAATAATACATTTGGCAATGTCAGAATCTGTTGTGTCAGTTTTTTCCTCAGAGATGAAACATATTCCATGTTCTGTTTCATGTTAAGTACTGAATCTTTCAGCGCTGCTGCCATACCTGCTATGGCAGGGAGGTTTTCCGTGCCGGGTCTGGAATCGTTTTCCTGGTGACCTCCGTATATAATCTTAGACGGCTGAATCCCCGCTTTGACATATAGAATTCCGACTCCTCTCGGGCCATGGAATTTGTGAGCGGATGCAGACATCAAGTCCACATTCATTTCTTTTGCGCTGAAGGGAATGTGACCTATTGCCTGAACAGCATCTGTGTGAAACAAAGCACTGTGTTTGTGAGCAACTGCACACAATTCCTTTATGGGCTGAATTGTCCCTATTTCGTTATTTGCTGTCATTATTGAGACCAAAGCAGTGTTTTCATCTATGACTTGTTCCAGTTTTTCAGGTTTTACTATGCCGTCTCTGTCAGGGTCTATAAGAACTACTTCAAATCCTTTTGTTTTAACATGCTTTAAAGCATTGAGCACAGCAGGGTGCTCAAAAGATGAAGATATTATTTTGTTCTTTCCGTATTTTTCTCCATAGGCAACACCTGTCATGATGGCTTGTGTGTCCGATTCGCTTCCACCTGAAGTGAAAACGACTTCCTGGGCAACATTAGCACCAATCAGTGTTCCTATTACATTTCTGGCACTGTAGAGGGCACTGAAAGCTTTTTGGCCATGAGCGTGTGGAGAAGATGGATTTCCAAAGCAGTTTTCTGCGCACTTGTTCATTGTTTCAAGTGCGTTTTTGCTTATCTTTGTTGTAGCAGCATTATCTGCATATATGCTCATTTTTCTAATCCCTTTTTATATTTGGTAAAGAATTGATTGAGTCTGTTATTGTTTCTGTAGTCGCTTGTTTTCCGTAATTGTCTGTACAAGTTTTAAGCTTGTCATACGAGGGCATTCTTGTCAATATACCTGCTCCGCCAACGCATCCGCCATTGCACGCCATACCTTCAATGAAGTTGCCGTCTAGAAGGTTTTTGAGTTTTCTCATCAATGCAACCTTGCATTGGTCAATTCCATCGCAAACAACAGGTTTGAATTTGAAGTCCTGCGGCAAATCCTGTTCTTTTATTGCCTGTTCTATTGCATCTGTCAAGCCGTGGCTTCGAGCAAATATTCTGCCGAAATATGAGGCGTTGTCTATTTCGGTCTCTTCGAGATTTTCTAGCTCAATGTCCTTGCTGTCAAACAGTGCAAGCAGTTCTTCAAAAGTTATTACAGCGTCTACTAAACCTTTTAATGGTTTTTGCTGAATTTCGCTCTTTTTGGCTGTACAAGGTCCAATGAATACAATCCTGCAATCCGGATCCTGTTCTTTCATATATTTGGCCAATGCTCCCATAGGAGACAAATTGCTTGAAATGAACGGAGTGAGTTCAGGGAAAGATTTTCTTATATAGCTTACAAAAGCAGGGCAGCAGGAACTTGTGAGAAATCCTTTTTCAGACAATTCTTTTGTCTCGTTATACGCTACTATATCCGCTCCTTGAGCTACTTCAAATATCTGGTTGAATCCCAATTTCTTTATGGCTGTCAATACCTGGCCCGGTTTAACGTATGAAAATTGAGTTATGAGAGACGGAGCAATTATGGCATAAACAGGATATTTTGTGCCGTTGTTGCTCTTGTTTATCATATCTATGACATTAAGAATGAAAGACTTTTCACTTATAGCGCCAAACGGGCATTGATACATACAAGCGCCGCACTCAATGCATTTGTCTTTGTCTATGTGAGCTGCACCATTGTCTGTTATGCTAATGGCTTTGACTTTGCAGGCAAGCATACATGGTCTTTGTCTGCTTATGATGGCAGTATAAGGGCAAACGCTTGCGCATTTTCCGCACTCAATGCACTTGGTTTTGTCTATTCGACACCTTCTGTCATTGTCTATATATATGGCGTCTTTAGGGCAAACTTCCATGCAGTGGTGAGCTAGACATCCTCTGCATGAGTCTGTTATCTGGTATCCGGCAGCCGGGCACTCATCGCATGCTATGTCTATTACTTCTATAATATTCGGGTTCTTCTTGTTTCCGCCCATGGCAAGTCTTACTCTCTCAGAGAGGATTGCACGTTCTTTGTAGACGCAGCAGCGCATGGTGGGAACTTTTCCCGGCACTATTTCTTTTGGTATATTCAAAACATTTTCAAGAAGGTCATCTTTCCATGCATGAATAGCAACTTGCTTTACGGCCTTGTATTTTAAGTACTGTATTTTGGTATCAAACTTGTGCATAACATTTCTCCATCAAAAAGGCTTTACTCTGTATACTGGACCACATTGACCCAAGACATAAGAAAGTCTCGCTCATCTTCGTGGTGTTTAACGGACTGGCTCGCTGCAACTATAGGCATCCAGCTCTGGACATATGACTTATCTGTATTCGACTTTTTGCAGAATAGATCAAGATATTTTTCGGCTCTTTCATCCTGCTTTTTCAGTTTGAACAATAAGTATGTTCTTGCAACGTCAGCTGACGCATTTCCCTGAGTAGCATGTGACCAGTCGAGTACGTACATTGTTCCATCACTTTTCACAATTACGTTTGATGGGTTGTAGTCTCCGTGGCACAATTTCTTGTGTCTTGGCATGCTTTCTATTCTTGCGTGAAGGTCAAATCTTAAAGTGGCTTCAAGATCTGTTTCGCGTATTTTTCTGTTCATCTTATCTACGAGTTTAGTTAACAACGGACATCTTTTGGTGTGGATTTCCATTTGAAGATCCACAAATTTTTCTAGATATTCGTCTTCTTTTTCGGGGTGCTCATCAAACAATTTGTCCAGAGGCGTACCCTCTATGTAATCTGAGATAATAGCCCACTTACCGTCAATCTGAGTGACGGCGCGAATATTCGGTATATTGATGCCCGTCTCCTGGACACGCGCCTGGTTGAGGGCTTCATTTAATATTTCTGCAACAGAGAAGTCCTTGTCGAACAATTTAATGCAATTGTCGCCGTCTAAATATACCTTTTTGTTTTTTCTAGTTGCAATTACTTTATCCAGATTCATGTTTGCGCCTCCGAAAATGCTTTTATTAATTATAGCAAATATTTTATTAATGTTCTACATTTTGTATTGCGTTGAATATATTAAATAATTTTGTGTTGAATCTTATTCTTGTCAATGATACAATTTTATCGGCAAATAACAAACTTTTTAGAGGAGTTTTTATGAAGAAATTTTTAGCAATATTTTTGACAAGCATAATGATTGTTTCTCTTATTTCTTCTGTTTTTTCTGCTTACGCAGTTGAAAAAGTGGAAGACCAGAACAATTCATTTAATGTTACAAAACCTAAATATAACGGAGTGAGAAACATCCCTATTTTGGGAATCGTAGCAAGTTTTGATGCTGATGGAGATGGGGTAGATGACTACGATCCCAACGAAACAGACAAACTGTATAAAGACACAAAACAGAAATATTACGGTGAGCAATGGGCCATAACAAAGCCGAGCGATCACTATGATATGTTCTTTAAAGAGGGACATTCAGTCAGGGATTATTATCTCGAACTCACAGGCGGAATAATCAATTTCATTCCATGCGCTTTTGAAAAAGTTGACCCGAGCTGGGGAACAACAGACGGAATTTGCGCTGTTACCGTACCAATAAAGCACCCGACTGCTTCAAATGACGCTACCGGTACAATCACTAAAATTGTTAAAGCGGCTGATGAGTTTGTTAATTTTGCTCAGTATGACGCAAACGGCGACGGAATGCTGTCAACAGATGAGATTATTATAGTCATATTCAACGCTGGCGTTGACCATGCATATACAAATAGTTACTACAACACAGGCTCGCCCAGAGCATATTTTGCAGTTCACAGCACATCCCAGAGCTTCCAGACTTTCTGCGATGATGTAATGCTCACATCAAGCGGCCACGGAAACGTTTCTAACGTTGGCGAATATGCTAAAATGGGAACATATATAACTTTGGGTGTTCTGACTCACGAAATCGCTCACAACTTCGGCGCAGAAGACTTGTATGACAGAAACAACGGAGGCGGCGGAAGCACAGTCTCAGGTTGGCCTAGAGCCGGATATTTCTCACTTCAATGCATGGGAAACAACAACGGAAGCGGCAACTATCCTTGTTATGAAGACCCATACCACAGAGTTTATCTAGGATGGGCAGATGAAGTCACTGTAAACGGTGATGGCAAAACAGAAGTTAAAGACCTTGAAGTTACACTGAATTCTACACTTTCAGGCGGATACCAGGTTGTAAGGGTTAATACTCCTGATCCAAACGAATACTTCTACGTAGAAATAAGACTAAGAGAAGGATATGACCAAAAGCTGCCAACTCAGACAAACGGCGGTATTCTTGTTTGGCATATAGATGACTCAATCAACAATAAATATTTCAAGAGCGGCATGGCCAGCTCATCATATATTTCAAGCGGTGACAGGGACAGACATGATTCGGGCATTGTGCCATTGTTCAGACTTGACGCATGGAACTCTATTGGTACCCTTATAACTTCACAGTCGCCAAGTGACCCATATTACTATCTCAGCGAAGACGAGAGCACAAGCGTATTCGATTCATATTATTATCACAGCTTCATGACAGGCTCGACTTCTCTGAACTCTTATCCGCTCAATTATGATCATGACGGCGTGTTCAATTTGCATATAGAAGTTGTAAGTGTGCCTTCTGACAGCATGAAGATAAAGATAACAACTGAGTTTGACAAAAAGCTTTTGCCTTTATCAACAGTAGCTTCAAGCGCAACTACTTATGACTCAATCACACTGGTCGGAAAAGTTGTTACAACAAATCGTCAGGATATTGAAGAATCCGGATTCTATTTCTCAACAAGTGAAGATATGAGCAATCCGACAGTTGTTAAAGCAGATATGGTTGACAACGAAATGACAGTCAAAATGGATGGCTTAAAAGAAGATTCAAAATATTACGTTCAGTCATATATTAAGACAAAAGTCGGTCTGGGTGTAAGCCAAGTAGCTTCAGTATACACAGATAAAAAGCCAGCGGTTAAGACATATGCTCTATACAAGCTGTATAAGAACAATGGTTCCTCTAGACCATCAGAAGCAAAAATAGATTTAGGTGACACATTGCACTACTCATTCCCGATGACTTACGCCGGACACGAATTTGGCGGATGGTTCTGGGACAACAAATTCATTGAGCCATATGACATGAATTATACTTCAAGCGAATATGAAGAAATTACACTTTATGCCAGATGGATCAAAACTGAAGAAGCGTGCAAATTGAAAGTTGTCGGAGCCGAAGTTAAAAACGAGATATATCCTGTTGCAGTGGGCAATACATTCTATGAGCCAATTCCTGTTGAAAAAGAAGGATATACATTTGAAGGCTGGTATAAGGATTCCGGTTTTACTGAAAAGTTTGATTTCACAGTTCCGGCTGACAAGAGCGGTACAACTACAATTTATGCAAAGTTTGTCTCGGGAACTGTCGATACAACAGAAACACAAAAGCAGACTGAAACAGAAAAACAAACTGAAGCAGCTACAACCGAAACAAATAAGCCTAGTGAAGGCAATAAACAATCTTCAGCTTGGATCTGGATTGTTATAGCAGTAGTTGCTGTAGCGGCAGTTGCTGTCGTTGTAGTAATCGTAATCAAAAAGAAGAAATAAGACATAGCAAAATAAAAATGAGAGAGGCTTAATTGAGCCTCTCTTTTCATATATTTTTACAGCAAGTGAATCGGTATGAATTCTTCTTCACCGGGTGTTTCAGTGAATGTATTTAGACTTGATTCTACAACGTTTTCAGTCATGACAAATTCTGATTGAGACAGGAACTTTTCTGCAGAAATGATTGGAATATTGTCTATGACACCGGTCTGGTTTTCACTGAGCGTGATAGCAAATCTGTTTGCGGATTTGTCGGGAATTCTCTTTAGGAGTTCAAGGTCTGTGTCTGTGAGATTATCTGAACATTGAATGTATGTTGTACTGTCTTTTGTTTTAGCAACAAACTTAATTTCTCCATCCGGATATTTACCTACATATACAGTATATCCTCTTCTCAGAAGCTCAGTGTAAACAGCACATTCTAGTTCCGTTTTTGTCGACTCAGTCTCATAAGTGACCGTCTTTTTCAGTCCCAGATCTACAGGGTAATACTTTTCCTGGGTCTTCAGGATTTCATAATTGGTCATATCAAATCTTGGACATCTGTAAACCAGGGAAGAATCGGTTAGTTTATCTAGATACCCTCCAACAGTCTCATTGTCCGGTTTTTTGCCTCCGAATTTGAGTGAGCACGAAACAGAATACGCTGAAGCGGGAATGCCTACGTTTTTGAGAAGGTAATTGAAGACTTTATCAAGTTGATCTGCTTTTCGTATCTGATGCCTTTTGACAATGTCCAGATATATGCATGAGGAGGAGATATCTTTAATAACATTCAATTCTTCATCGTCATCCAGGTTACCAGAGTAAAGAGAAGGGAACCCGCCATGCTTTAAATAGCCATATACATCTTCTTCTCTCTGTGTGAAAGTTTTATATTCGCTGTATGACAAAGGATAGACATGAATAATAGTGTGAGCGAATGGAAGTCTAGTTGGCATTTCAATGGATGAAGCATTAAAGCCTGAACAAGCAGCGAATATTTCACAGTTGTCTGTTTGGTGCAGCTTAAGCAGTAACGTCTTCCAGGAACTTATGCTTTGCACTTCATCTAGAAAAACGTAATTCTTCTCGTTTTTGACCATCATTTCACAGATGTCTGAATAAACCTGTGAATATGACAAATCTTCATTACCGTTGTAATCAAAAGAGATGAAGATTATATTGTCTTCAGATATGCCTCTTTCTCTTTGGAGCTTTTCGATTACAAGTTTAAGTAAACTTGTCTTGCCTACCCGTCTAACTCCGGTCAGAATTTTTACTGAACCATTGTCAATGCAACTCATTATTCTATCTGTGTAAAACGATCTGTCAATTAACATGCTCACTCCTCCGTTTCGATGAAATATTACCACAATTACAACGCTTAGTCAACAACATGCGAATATAATCGCAAAAAAATGTGAAGCTGAATTATCTATTGATCAATCCATCTGAAATCAAGAGATGGCACAAATAAACAATCTCATGGCTCGGATGATAGCTGCCAACTGATGTGAAATATTTTGAACATTAATCCATGAAGCAAAAACAGCAAAATGTAGAGCAGAAATTGGGAGATGTCAACAGAAATTTTTCGTTATTCGTGAGAAAATATTTTTGAATTTTTGTACAACTCTTACAAAAAATATATTTGAATAAATTTTTCATAGACAAATATTTAGTCAGTATGTACAATATGCATATAAATATATATAGGGGGGGATATTATGTTAGGCATAACTAAAGCAAGTGTGTGGAAACGAATATCCGCCTTTTTGCTAGATTTCATTATTCTGAGTATTATCGCAGCAGGAGCTGCTTTTCTTGTCTCGACGATAACCGGATACAATGAAAAGTCTGAGCAACTTCAAAAATACTATACTTATTACGAAGATACTTACGCCGTTAAGTTTGATATATCCCTGGATGATTACAACGCATTAAGTGATGAAGAAAAAGCCAATTACGATGAAGCGTATGAAGCGCTGGTAGAAGATAAAGATGTAACAAAAACATTTAACCTCGTCATTATGCTTACAATACTCATTACGAGTATAGGGATACTGATAGCGGTAATTGTTACTGAGTTTGTCATTCCTCTTATACTGAAGAATGGACAAACAGTCGGTAAGAAGGTATTCGGTCTGTGCTTGTGCACAACGGATGCAGTAAAGATATCTTCGGTTTCCTTATTTATACGGAGCATTTTGGGCAAGTATACAATTGAAATAATGATTCCGGTGCTATTAATCATTATGATCTACTTCAACACGATAGGAATTGTCGGAATAATTGTATTGAGTCTCATAGTTGTAATAGAAGTCGTATTATACATTGTTAAAAAGGGACAGCTGCTGCACGACTTAATGGCAAACACTTTGGTTGTAGACATGGCATCAACAAGGATGTTTGACACGCAGCAGGACATGATTGATTTTGTAAAGAAAAAAGCAGCTGAAGAAGCTGAGAGGGAAAAATATATTTAACCAATTGGGAGAGAGTTTAATATGAAAGTAGAACTACAGAATATTACAAAAATATTCCCGAGTAGAAACAAAAAGTCCAATGAGATGGTCGTGGCAGTAAATGACTTCACATTTACAGTTCCGGACGGCAAGCTCATAGGATTGTTGGGACCTTCAGGTTGTGGAAAGAGTACAACTCTTTACATGATAAGCGGTCTTCAGAAACCAACATCCGGAAAGATATTCTTCGGAGAAGATGATGTTACTGAACTGCCGCCTGAAAAGAGAGGAATTGGTCTTGTTTTCCAAAACTACGCCCTCTATCCTCACATGACAGTAAAGCAAAACATTCTGTTCCCGCTTCAGAACCTTAAAGGTGTGGACAAGCTGTCAAAAGAACAGATGCTTGACCGTGTTGATGAAGTATCTAAACTCGTTCAGCTCGAGCAGTACCTCGACAGAAAACCAAGCGAGATGTCAGGCGGTCAGCAGCAGAGAGTTGCTATCGCAAGAGCACTTGTTAAAATGCCAAGAGTTTTGCTTTTGGATGAGCCGCTTTCTAACCTCGATGCGCGTCTGAGACTTCAGACAAGAGAAGAAATCCGCAGAATTCAAAGAGAAACAGGAATTACTACAATCTTCGTAACACATGACCAGGAAGAAGCAATGAGCATTTCCGACATGATAGTTGTTATGAAGCTCGGTGTAATTCAGCAAGTTGGTGAACCTCAGGAAGTTTACGACAACCCGGTCAACCTGTTTGTTTCAAAATTCCTCGGCACACCTCCTATCAACGTATTCAACGGTCACATAAGAAGCGGAAAACTTTACATAGGCGAAGAAGTTATTGCTGATGCTAAAGACGTAAGCGATAAAGAAGTATATGTAGGCATCAGACCTGAAGGATTCATTGTTGATCCGAACGGCAAGCTCACATGTAACCTTGAATCAAGGGAAGTAATGGGAAGAGACGTAAGCATCGTATCTAATCATCCTGAATCAGCTAACCCAATCGTTCGTTCAATAGTTGACTCAGAAAGCCCAATTGACGTAGATGCCCAGACAATTAAGTACAATATCAAGAAAACCAAGATGTTTGTATTTGACAAGGAAACAGAAGAGAGAATATTCCTTGAAGGAGACAAACTCCCATATCACTTGACACAATATGTTCAAGAAAAAGAAAGCGTAAACAGCAAATCATCCGAAGAGAGTACTCAGGAGGAAAATAGCTAATGGTAGACTCAAAGAACAGCTGGAAAGCCTGGCTTTACCTTGCTCCTGCGCTTGTTCTTCTGTTGGTCTTTACAGTTTGGCCTATTGTCAATACATTGAGAATGGCCTTTTTGGAAGACTACAGCGGACTTATGGAGAAAGGCGGTGCCGTGTTTAATTTCGGCATTGGAAACTTCTTGAAGGTTATCCAATATCAGAGATTCCTTAACTGTCTTAAGACAACGGCTCTTCTCTGTGTGCTCACGGTACCTGTTTCAACAGTTCTTGCGCTGCTCATCTCAGTTGCATTGAACTCAATTAAGGGATTGCAGAAAGTTTTGCAGACCATATTCTTCCTTCCATATGTTACAAACTCAATTGCTATAGGCATGGTATTTGCCGCAATGTTTAACATCGTAGGAAGCTTTTTGGGCAGTGAAAACGAACTAATTGTCACTGCCGGAATTATTAACAACGTCATAGAGTTCTTTGGCGGATCACATGTAAACTGGATTAACGTAGGCTCAACATATGCAGCAAACATTTTCGTAATGGTTGTATATATTGTATGGAAAGCACTGCCGTTTAAAATCCTCATACTTTTAGGAGGACTCCAGAGCATCAATAAGCAGTACTATGACGCAGCAAAAGTAGACGGAACATCAAAATCCAGAATTCTAACCAGAATTACAGTTCCGCTCCTTTCCCCAATGATAGCTTATGTTGTCATCACAAGCTTCATTAACGGATTTAAGGAATATACGAGTATCGTAGGTATTTTCGGCGAGAACATGGGTCCTGCCGATGATAAGGGCAGACTTAATACAATGGTCGGATTTATCTATGATGCATTGTCATCGAACAATCAGGGCAGAGCGAGCGCCGCAGCTTTGATCTTGTTCGCAATCATTCTTGTAGTCACTTTGATTAACCTCCAAGTGAGCAAGAAGAGAGTCCATTATTAAAGAGGTGCAGTATGGCTGAAACTAACAGAGTTATAATGCACGAAAAGGATATGAGCAAAGTCAAATCCAACTCAAAAGTTGGAGGAGTGTTCGGAAAGATATTCACATATGTTTTCCTGTCCATAATGGCTCTTATCATTTTGTTCCCGTTCTATTGGATGATCATTTCATCACTCAAGACACTCGAAGAATACAGATTGAGTGTTCCTACATTCTGGCCTAAAGTTGTTATGTTCGGCAACTACGCCGAAGCATTTACAGCAGGTAATTTGGGCAGATTGTTCATAAACACTGTGCTTGTCGGTGTTGTATCAACAATTTTGTCACTTGTAATCACAGTCATCTCAGCGTTTGCTTTTGCTCGACTTGAGTTCAAGGGCAAAAACATATTGTTTGCAGGACTTCTTGCAACAATGATGATTCCCGGTGAATTGTTCACAATCACAAACTACGGCACAGTAACAAATCTTGGATGGATGAACACATATACAGTTCTTATCGTTCCATTCCTAGTCAGTGTCTTCTACATCTATTTGTTAAGACAGAACTTTTTGCAGATTCCTAACGAATTGTATCTGGCTGCAAAAGTCGATGGTACAAGCGATCTGAAGTATTTGTGGAAAGTAATGATTCCTTTGGCATTGCCCACTTTGATATCCATTACGATACTCAAGATGGCAGGCGCTTGGAACTCATACATCTGGCCGAGACTTGTGGCAAACGACGAAGCGCACAGACTTATAACAAACGGACTCAGAAACGCATTCACTGAAACTACGGGCGATGTCAATTACCCGATTCAGATGGCTGCAGTTGCTCTTGTATCAGCACCTTTGTTCATTGTATTTGTCTTCTTGAGAAAGTACATCATGAAGGGCGTAAGCAGGAGCGGTATAAAAGGATAAATGTTTGTTGGAGGCACAAACTTTATTATATATTTTTGGAGTAAAATTTTTGATTTAGGGAGAGAATCATGAAAAGAAGAATTTTGGCCTTACTCATGGCTATATGCATGTTGGTTGTTTTGACATTACTTCCTTCATGCACCACATCAAGCGGTAAAAAATCCGCAGCTTTGTTCGAAGTACCCGAAGGCGGTTACGACGGAAGCGAAGTAACAATTACTTTCTATCACACAATGGGTCAGAACCTCAGCACTGTTTTGGATGCATACATTGTAGAATTCAATAAATTGTATCCGAAGATCAAAGTTGAGTGGACTCAGGTAGGTGGCTACGACGATGTCAGAGATCAGATAAGCACTGAAATCTCAGTCGGAAACCAGCCTAACATCGCTTATTGTTATCCGGACCACGTAGCTATGTATAACCTTGCAGGAGCAGTTGTAGCACTTGACAACCTCATTGACAGCAAGATCACAGTTACAAGAGCAGATGACACAGCAGAAATTCTCGGTCTTACAGACGAACAGAAAAACGACTTCATTGCAGGTTACTACAATGAAGGAAGAGAATTCGGCGACAACCTTATGTACACAATGCCGTTCTCAAAATCCACAGAAGTTCTGTACTACAACAAGACATTCTTTGATGAGCACAACCTGAAGGTTCCTACAACTTGGGATGAGCTTGAACAAGTTTGCGCACAGATCAAGGCTATCGATCCTGAGAGCATTCCTCTCGGATACGACAGTGAATCAAACTGGTTCATCACAATGTGTGAACAGCTCAAATCTGATTACACAAGCGCAACAGGAAATCACTATCTCTTCAACAATGAGACAAACAGAAACTTCATCAAACAGTTCAGATCATGGTATCAGAAGGGTTATCTGACAACTCAGAAGATTTACGGCGCATATACATCAGGCCTCTTCACAGCTGAAACAGGCACAAGAAGCTATATGTCAATCGGTTCTTCTGCAGGTGCAACTCACCAAAGACCTGCTGCTGACGCTGAAGGCAACTACTTATTCGAAGTAGGCATCGCTACAATCCCTCAGTCAAGCAATTCCAACAGAAAAGTTATTTCTCAGGGACCTAGTGTTTGTATCTTCAACAAGAAGAATCCTCAGGAAGTTATCGCTTCTTGGCTCTTTGTTAAGTATCTTACAACTTGTGTTGAATTCCAGGCTGAATTCTCAACAGCTTCAGGATATGTTCCTGTTTTGAAATCTGTTGCCAACAACCCGACTTACGCAGCATTCATAGGCAGAGCTAACGGCGGTGCTTATGTATCAGCTCTTTCAGCTAAGGTTTGTCTTGAACAGCAAGATGCTTATTACACATCTCCTGCTTTCAACGGCTCATCAAAAGCTCGTGACCAGGTTGGTGCACTTCTCGTTAAGTGCCTTACAGGTGATGACGGCGGAGACGTAGATGCATTCATTAAGAAGGCATTTGATGACGCTATCGCTGAGTGCGAATATTAATCAATTATTATGACGAAAAAAACCACAATCAGGTTACTTTCATCGCTTATTGCAATCATTTTGCTCGCAGTCTGCTTTGCCGGCTGCGGCAAAAGTGAAGGCAATGATCAACCAAAAACTACAGATTTTTCAGCCTCAGTTAAATTGGACAAATCTGCAAGTACAAATAAGATTGAAGTAACCGTTAAAACATACGTAGACGGAGACACGACACATTTTAATGTACCGGAGTCTCTCGGAATGCCTGCCAACACTCTGAAAGCAAGATACCTTGCTGTCAACACACCTGAGTCGACAGGTAAAATAGAAGAATACGGAAAGAAAGCTTCTGCTTTTACAAGAGAAAAACTTTCTTCCGCAGTCTCAATTATGGTTGAATCAGATGACAGTCAATGGAATCTGGATTCAACAGGCGGCAGATACCTTGTTTGGGTTTGGTATAAACCAACTGAGGACAGTGAGTACAGAAATCTTAATATAGAGATTCTTCAAAATGGTCTTGCAATTGCATCAAACTCAGGCAATAACCGTTACGGCACCACATGTATTGCTGCAATCAGCTATGCAAAAGAACAAAAACTCAATGTTTATTCAGGCAAAAAAGATCCGGATTTCTTCTATGGATCGGCATATGAAGTTGACCTGAAAGAAATTAGGACAAACATTGAAGATTATGTTGGCAAAAAAGTTGCATTCAATGCTGTTGTGACTAAAAACTATTCAAATACTGTTTACGTTGAGTCATATGACGCTGAAACAGACATGTATTATGGTATGTCCGTTTATTACGGATTTAATCTTGCTGGCGAAGGCATTGAAATAATCAAGGTCGGAAACGAAGCAAGAATCGTAGGAACTGTTCAGTATTATGAAGCCGGAGGCACTTACCAGGTTTCCGGACTCCAATACAGAATAATGAAACCTGATGATCCGGACAATCTCCAGTTGATAAGCTCAGGACACACAGGCTCGTATGTTCTGACAGATCCCGACATGTTTAACAACGGAAAAGTTTCAATTGTCACAGAAGAGGAGACAAAAGAGTTTTCTTATGCCTCTCTTGCAATGAGCACAACCGTTGAAATGCATGATTTGGTTGTTAAAAAGATTTACACTACAACAAACGAAGATAGTTCATCATACGGCTCAATGACCCTCACTTGTGAAAAGGACGGTCAGACAATCGATGTGAGAACAATTCCTCTGTATGTTGACGGCGAACTTGTTACTGAAGAATATTTCGAGGACAAAACAATTGATGTAAGGGGAGTTGTAGATTTCTATGACGGAAAATACCAGATCAAGTTGTTCTCTTTATCCGATGTACAAGTTGATTAAGAACTAAAAGTGAAAACACACTATATTATTTAGGAGACACACATGAAAAGAATTATTGCTTTAATAATTGCTGTTGTTCTTGTAGTTATGGCACTTGCTTCTTGTCAAAGCAGCGATCAACCCAAGGATGGGTCAGATAGACTTCAAAAAGCATTTGACTATGTAGCAGCAATGTACAAAGACAAACCAGAAGAAACACCATCAGACTATGAAGTAATCGCAACCGCTATGGTTGAAGATGAAAAATTCCCAATTAAATGGGAAGTAGTAGTGACAGAGGGCAACCCTGAAGGTGTTAAAGTAATTCCGGCTAATGACGGAAAAACAGTTAAAATCGATGTAGATGAAAAGACAGCTACTGAAATAGTATACACACTTAAATTCACTGTCGAAAAAGACAGCAACAAAAAAGGTGCTGAATACAAACACAAAGTACCTGCATTCAAGGTTCTTTCATATGCTGAATACGTTGCAGCTGCAAAAGATGACACAGTAATAGTAAGAGGTGTTGTAACAGGTATTATCTCTAAGTCTTACGGAGACAGCTATAACTGCATTTATTTAAGCGATGCAGAAGGCGGTTACTATGTTTACGGCATGACAGATGACCCGGTTGAAACAGGCGTTAAACTCGGAGACGATGTTATAGTAACAGGTAAGAGAGACACTTACAGCGGCACATATGAAATTGTACAAGCATCTGTTGAAGTAGTAAGTTCAGGCCACACTGTAACTCCTACAGATTTAACAGAAACATTCAAAGCTGCTACATCCCTTAAAGATGAAAGCTTGGCTTCAAAACAGAGCGCACTTGTAACAGTTAAAGGCGTTGAAATTTCAGGTCAGGACACAGGAAGCGGTTATTACAAATTCAAACTCGGCAGTCTTGAGTCATACGTAAGAATTTCAGGCTCTGTTTGTCCGTTGAACGCAGACGAAACACAGGAATTCATTAAACAGCACACAGAACACTTTGGATATTTAGCTGATATTACAGGCGTAGCTTGTGTTTATGACGGCGCATTCTATATCACTCCTGTTGATGTCGGTGCTATTCAGTACAAAGGACTTCCTGAAAAATCTGATGAAGAAAAAGTTGCTATTGAATCTGAACTCATTAAGTTCCCTTCAACAATCACAGAAGAAACAAAATTCAATCTTCCAGATAATGGTTCAACATACACAGATGTTGAAATTACTTGGTTAGTTAACGGAACAAAAATTGATATTACAGAAAACGTACTTACAATTTCAATTCCGGATCAGGATGAAGTAGTAACAGTTAAAGCTACTCTCGTATGCGGAAACGCAACTAAAGAACTCGACTTCTCAATCAACGTTATTGCTACAGAGCTTACATATCAGCAGATAGTTGAAGCTGCATATAAACTCGGCGCAGGCGAATTCCTTCCGGGAACAGTAAGACTGTTCGGAACAATCACATCTATCGATACTCCTTACAGCGAACAATATGGTAACGTAACAGTTACAATCGTTGTTGCAGGTATGGCAGATTATCCGATCATGTGCTACAGAATGAAGGGTGAACTTGCTGACAAGCTCGAAGTTGGCATGGATATTACTGTTGAAGGCAAGATTAAGAACTATGTCAAAGGCGATGCTTCAACAATCGAGTTTGACGCAGGATGCGTAGTACTCGGTGATATAGAAGTCCATGATCAGTCAAAAGTTCTCACAGCTGCATATGCTCTCGGCGCAGGCGAATTCCTCCCAGGAACTGCTGTTTTGACAGGTACTATCAAAACCATTGACACTGCTTATAGTGAACAATATGGAAACATTACAGTTACAATAGTATGCCCGGGATATGATGATTATCCGATTATGTGCTACAGATTGAAAGGTGAAGACGTTTCAACTCTCAGTGAGGGCGATACTATTACAGTTATGGGCAAAATCAAGAACTATGTGAAGGGCGAAACTTCAACAATCGAGTTTGACGCAGGATGCGTAGGTTGCATTGGTGATTACTACAATGAGGCTAAGATTCTCCTTGAAGCATACAGACTTGAAGGCGGAGCTAAGATGAATCGTGAAGTAACTCTTTCCGGTAAGATTATTTCAGTCGACACTCCTTACAGCGAACAATATAAGAATGTTACAGTTACTATTGTTGTAAGAGGATTCACTGAATATCCAATTCAGTGCTTCAGACTCACAATTGATACTGAAGTATTCGATGGTGCAGCACTCAAAGTTGATGATGAAATCATAGTTAGAGGAACAATCAAGAACTATGTAAAAGGTGAAACTTCAACAATCGAATTTGATGCAGGCTGTCAATTGATTGGCTTGTTGATCGCAGAATAATTTAAACGACGATGTGTCCACGATTTTTTCGTGGACACATTTACTCAGAGGGTGGGTTATGAAGAAATTTGTTTCGGTTTTTTTATCCATTATTTTATGCATTACTATTTTACTCGGTCTGATGCTTGAAGGATTCCATATTGGAATTAAGAACGCTGTGGTAAACTCTGTGAGAAATTCTTCTTACAAAAATGAGACAGACAGCAGTGCTAAAGACAAAAAGGAAAACAGCGGTTACGCTCAATCTATGTCTTTGATGCTGGCTGACCGAAAAGAAAAAGAATCATCGGACAAACACGGCATTAAAATAGACGATTCCACACTTACGTTAATAGGTGATGTAATATGCCAGATTCTTGATTCTTGTGATGCAGAATATAGTCGTGCGACAATAATGAACATCATGAGCGATGTAAAACAATCAGAAGTAATGGATAATTTCTTTTATGCATTGCTTACAGAACTTGCAGACAAACAATCAGACAGAGATGGCGGTTTTTTTACAACTGATGATGTCATATACATAGTTGAAGAGTACAAAGACGGAATAGAAAGCTTTTTCAGAAACGAATTCAAAAAATATAATACAGAGATAACAGAAGAGCTGCTTTCAAAAATCGAAAAAGCATATGCTGACAAAATGAAACAAAGAATCGAATTGAAAATTGATGATGAATATCTTTTTGTTCATTTGATAGAGGCGATTCTGAGAGCGTTCAGGAGTTCCATAGACAAAGCGCTTTCAGATTACTTGAACAGTGTTCAGAGAATTCTTGAAAATGGTATTAAAGATTTACTTGATGAAGGTGGAATTGAATACGATCCAAATGATATAAACGGAATAGTATATGATTTGCTGAATTCAAAAGAAATGACAGATATCATGTATGACGGAATGTCTAAATTCATTCAACTTGTTCTGTCTGGAAAAGATGATATAGATTTCGTTTCGGAAATAGAAAAATTGGTGGATAAACATTCAAAGACCATTGAAAAGTTTATTAAAGAAGAACTTGAAAAATATGATTTGCCTTTTACTGAAGAAGTTGCTGACAAGTTCGAGCAATTGTATGAAGATAGAACAGGTAAAAAGATTAATATAGATCCAAAGAGCGACACAGTGTTTACAGATCTAATTAAGTCAACTCTGAGCGCCAATAAAGATGAAATTAACAGTCAACTGAGTGGTAGTAGGGAAGTATTTGACAAACTTACAGAATATGTTCCTGAATTCTTACTCAAGGTGTTTGCTTACGTACTTCCTGACGAGAATATGACAACTGTAAGAATCGGTTATGTGTCAACTTCAGTAGTTTCATCAGTTCTGGTAACACTTCTTGTTACCCCGAAGTTCGGTGTACTTAAATCCATAGGTACATCCGGAGTAATAAGCGGCATTATTATGTCAGTTGTCGGAGCGGTCGGACTTATTGCTAAACTATTATTAACCAATCCTGATTTGTCTATTGTACAAAGTCTTGTCGGAGGCGTGGGATCAAGTGAATTGACAATGGGCCTCATTACGACTGGAGTCGGTGTAGTTTCTTTGATTGCTTTTTCAATAGCAGGACACGCTACTGCGGGTGCTGCTACTGCAGGCGCAGCAGCTTCAACAGCCGGAGCTGGAGCTGCAACAGCACAAGCCCCAGTTCAGTCTAATGTTGAACCAACCCAAGCACCTGAACCGACAGAATCGACTGAACCAACAGAAAACACAGAAGACTCACAATCATCGCAAGAGGAGTCGGAAAACAAATAACCCCAAATAAATAATATGAACTGCTTATTCAGATTGTCTCTGTTAAGCAGTTCTTTTTTAGTCATTTTTTGTTTTGTTATTCACTATATTGCATATTGCTTCATAAGCGTCTTCTATATGCCTCTTTACAGTAAGAGGCGTGATTGAAATATATCCGTTCACCGTAGCTTGGTTATCATAAATGTTTTCATCAGACTCAATTCTAGTCCATGTGCCTACGGCTTTATACATATTGTTTCCGATGTGCTCAAAGTGGTCTTTGTATGTATGTCCGCCCTGTTTTGTTATCTTTATTCCTTTAACCGTAAATGGTATGTTGACGTTATATATATCTGCATAATCGAACAAGTTGTTGTCTATTATAAACTGATATACTTTGTCTAAATTTGCAAACGCAGAATCAAATGGTCCGAAGTCAGTGGAGAATGCTATAGATTTTGTTTTGTGATAAGCAGCTTCAAAAGCAGCTCCATTTGTTCCGGAATAAGCAATATCATTGCCAAGATTCATGCCTTGATTGACTCCGGAAAGTACAAGATCAAAATCTTTTTTCAATCCAAGATAAGCGTATCTTATGCAATCAGCCGGAGTTGAATCAACTGAATAAGCTTCAATACCATCAAAAAAATCCACTTTTACAATTTCAAATGGTTTTCTGAGCATAATAGAATGGCTTTTTCCGGATTGCTCAACTTTTGGTGCAACAACTGTGACTTCGCCAAGTTTTTTTGCCCAACTGGCAAGCCCTTTTACACCTTCGGAATCTATTCCGTCATCGTTAGTAACCAGTATTCTCATATCCAGTTCTTATTTTTCTTTTTGTATTGTTTGAGAGTGTCATCTGCCATTTGTATAAGCTGATTCATCTCATCTTTGTTGTATACGGTTGCACCGCTTGCACGGGCATGACCGCCGCCTCTGAATTGTTCAGCGATCTGATTTACTGTCACAAATCTCGAACGCAGTCTGACTCTGGTGGTTTTTTCCTTGTCATTGTTGTCTATGAAGCCGAGCCAGATAAGACTTCCTTTGATATTTTCAAGATAACCGACACAATTGCTTGCCTGTTCATGGTTCAAGCCATATTTTTTCTGAGTGGCTGAACTTATATAAACATAAGCTACTCCGTTTTCTGTTATCTTCATGTTTTTGAGAACAAATGCCTTATATTTCAGTTCTTCAAAACTCTCTGTATAAAGGTTAGCATAAAGAGTTTCCGTGTCAATTCCTAGATCTATCAGTTTTCCGGCATATTCAAATGATGAAGAAGAAGAGATTCCGTATTTGAATCTTCCCGTATCGGTTATCATGCCTGTATATATTGCAGTTGCAGCCAGTTTATCTATTTTGAGTTCTTTTTCGTTGTCAAAATAGAATTTTGCTATCATCTCGCAGGCTGAAGCCCTGTCTTCTTCAACCCAGTAAATATCTCCATATGGGTTATTGTCTATATGGTGATCTATTTTGATTAATTCCTTACAAAGATTAAACTTTTTATTTGAAATTCTGTCAGGAGTGGCTGTATCGATTACAATGCCCAAAGATTTCTTATATATATTATCTGAAACATCTTTGTCTTCATCTTCCAAAAAAGCAACATAATCAGAATAGTCACTATTGATTAAACGGATTTTCTTTTCGGGAAAAGAGAGCCTCAATATTTGTCTCAAACCCATGGTTGAACCGACAGCATCGCCATCGGGTCTGGAGTGTCTCATGATTATTATGCTGTCGTATTCTTTAATCTTGTCCAATATGAGTTTTGTGAATTTTTTGCTCATATATTTCCATTCTCCTCTGCGAGTTTGTCTAAATCTGCAAGCATTGCCATCGCAGTTTCTCTATCTTTTAATGTTGCACCGCTTGCTTTTTCGTGACCGCCACCGCCATATTTAACTGCTATTTTATTGATGTTGTATTTCGACGATCTCAATTCCACTATAACGCCTTTTTCATTTTCCGTGAAATTGACCCATATATCTACTCCTTTAATGTCTGCCATAACACTTACCATCCCTCTTGAAATGGAGAAAAAGTCTCTGTTGTATGAAATAACATCTTCCTTTGTGGAATAAATATATGCAACGTTGTGAGATGTGAACTTTATTTTCAATATAAACTGTGCCCTGAATAAAACATCTTCAAAACTTTGGGAATAAAGGTTTCTGTATATTGAATCGGTGTCAAAAGGAACCTGCATCAGATAGGAGCATAGATCGAAAGTTCTACTGGTTGTGGCGTCATATCTGAATCTTCCCGAATCAGTAACAATTCCGGTGAAAAGAGATTTTGCAACAAGAGGGGTAAGTTTTAGATTTTGTTCTTTAGCAAAAGCTGTTATAAGACCACAGCAGCTTTCATAACTTGTGTCGTCAACTTCATAATCAGTTATGGATTCGCTTTGAATGTGATGATCTATTCTGAAAGTTTCTCTTGCTGTTTTGTACCTTTGATCACTGATCAATTCAGCAGATGAAGTATCAAGTACTATAGCCAATGCGTCATTGTAAAAACTATCCGGAACTTCTTGAGGAGTTGATTCATCCATGAAAGAATATCTGACGGGATTGTCTCCAACTATATACACATTTTTGTCTGGGAAATTTTCCAGAATAAGGTATTTTAATCCAACTTGGCTCCCTATAGCATCTCCATCGGGATTGATGTGTCTATGTATAACTATATTGTCATATTTATTTATTAATTCTAAGCATTTTTCAAACATTTCTAGCTCCATGATCGGTCAGTAGAACTATATTACCATTTTTTAATCATTTTGACAACAAAAATAGTGGGCTGTAAATAGCTCGCATCGGATGATACATTAATACTGCGAAATTGCAGGAAATCGGATACAAACGATTTTCTATGAAAAAAGCGAGACAAGTGAAATTAGAACACTTTTTGGGTGAAACCGTTGTAAAAAGAGGCAATATCTTGTTCAAAGGAATAATATATGATTTTTTTCATGGAAAAATGAGTGTTCAAGAAAGAGAATAGTCAAAAAAACACTTCAAGTATTTGAAGTTATTCACATTTCAGTATTGACAATGTAATTACAAATAAGTATAATATAATTACAAAAGTGTTGGAGGATTTGAATATGGCTTTATTGCAAATAAGGGTAGATGAAGAACTTAAGAATCAAGCTAATGCTATCTATAATGAACTTGGAATCGATTTGTCGACAGCAGTCAGAATGTTTTTGAAAAAAAGTGTATTAGAGGGTGGTATCCCCTTTGAAACCAAAGTTGATCAATTGACACTAAACGCAATTTTGTCTGTAGATAAGATGAGGACTATTTCCGAAAACAATGGTAATTCTGAACTGAATCTTAATAAAATAAATGAAGAAATAAGGAAAGCAAGGAAGGAAAGAAAAAACAAAAAATGAATAGAACCAAAAGAAATACCCGCCACATCGTTCAATCACATGTGGCGGGTATTACAAACAAATAATTATGCTTTCCAGAGACCGTGAAGATTGCAATATGCATAAACTGCAACTACTTCATCGTCGGACTCAATTGGGAAAGTAACAACTGGTTCCTGACCGGCCTTGAGAGTTCTTCTCATATTACCTTTCTTTGTTTCAACAGCAACCCAGCTGATCAGATGAGCTTCTGTCATCGGATGTGGAGCTGAACCGATTTTTACTGTTAAAGTGTTTCCTTCTACTGAATAAACAGGAACATGTTTTTCGTGAGCAGCATCTGTTGTATTAGCAACAAGCTCTACCATTTCCTGTCCGCAACATTTAACGTTGCAACCCTTTTTCTCTGCATATGCGATAATATTACCGCATCCTTTACAAATATAAAATGTCATAATAATACCTCCGAAGATATCTATGATTATCATAACATAACAAAATCAAATTAACAATAGAAATGATGTGCTTTATGTGGTAAAATATTGGCATCAAAAACAAGAGGAATTACTATGATTGAGAAAATAAAAAAGAGAGAAGTTATTTTCCTGATTTTGGTCATATTTTTCTGCTTAGTAGGTACAATTGTCGAGTTGCTGAACTTCATTAAGAGTCTGAATTCGTTCAATGTATATACTATTCTTTATGGTGTCACTCTCATCGAATACCTTTCCATAGACTTGTATGTGGGACTGTATTATAAAAAAGGTGAGTCATATCATGTGACACTTCACATAATCACTGGAATTGTAAGCCTTGTTATATTTATCACCGAATTTGTGGTTCATAAGAACATGACAATTGCTCCATTTATGGCTCTGGTTGATGCTGTTTGTTCTGCAAATGCAGTCATATTCTTCAAAAGAGCAAAAGTTGTTATTATATCTTTGTCAGTCTCAATAGCTGCAGGAATTGTTGACGCAGTCATGTTTTTGTTAAATTTAAAACAAGCAGCGGATGCTGTAGATGTGGCAGAAGCTGTCCATCAGGCAGTCATAGGTTTTGCTTTGCTTATAATATATATTCTTCACATAAAAGGTGAAAAATACGAAGCAATTAAACAAATATACAAAAAGGACTAGGTTTTTCGCCTAGTCTTTTTCAATGAATTCTCTTATAGCTTTTGAAAATGCTTTTGCCATATACATATACCCTAGGTCATTTGGATGGCAACCATCTACACTGCAGAATGGTGACACGTCCTTGGGGTATATTTTTTTGCCATCTACAAAAGAAACATTTTTGTCACCGAGTTTAAGAGCCTGTTCATATGACTTCATAATAATTCTTCTTCTGACTTTGTTAACGTCTTTATCATAGGTGAATATGTCATATGAATAATCAGGTTTACTTGCAAAAATTACGGGAGTATCGGGCTGTTTTTCTCTGAATCTGCAATAGCCTCTGAAATGAGTTTGTTCCAAATATTCAGGAGTAGGAGCGTTGTGATCATAGTCATAAACAAATACACTCATTTTCAGATTTTTCAAATAATCAATCATGCTGTCTTCTGCTTTGCATGCTCCTCCAAATCCGAGATTAATAAAATCCGTGTCTAGCATTCTTGATACCATAGCACAATATGTGTTGGATGGTTTAGAGGCGCATGCTCCGAAAGTTATGGATGACCCATAGAATACCACTGGATTTGTGTTCTTGTATTCTGTTGGTTCTTCAAGAACAGAACCTTCTCTTAACGCTATAGAAAGTGATTCAATTCTTGTTTCAATCGGGAAGTGCAACAATATCTCTTTCATTTTAAAAGATTTGTCAAATCTTGTCCTATATTCTATATAGTCTTTTCCGTCACCTTGAGAAGGAATACATGTTCCAGGAACAAACCAATCTTTTCCTGTTTTTGCGAGCATATCTATTCCGCATGCATCTGACTTAGCTTGCTGGAAATTCGGGCTTACATCCTTAATTTTTGCGTGAACAACAACATAATCTGAATCTGTTCTGAATCTCAATCTTCCGCCATTGCTCGTTTGAGAAGAATGTTCAACTGAAGGACTTACTCTTTTTGCAACATCAACAGGCATCCTTGCAAAGGTATCTTTATTAACTCCATATATTTTGAACGGAGCATTTTTGCAATCTATAAAAACAGGATTTCCAAGAGTAATAGTGGTGTCTTGGGGGACAAAGCCTATTTCTTTTTTTACTATCATGGCAGCCTCACAGATTTCTGAAATTCTTTATAGTATAGAATTTGCTGTAGTTACTGTTGTGAAATGTATCAGCATCATTCATGGCAGTTCTTGACAACAGCAATATGTCATCATTTTCAATAAACCAGTCGACATATTGAAATCCCACTTTAGCTTTGGGTGAGTTTTCGTAATTCCAAATGTCCTTTACAAGTGACCAATTGACTAAATCTTCGCTTTTTACCAGAGAACAAATGTTTCTTGCGTCTTTATTGTAATCGTCTTTTATTCGTGCAATTATTGAATAGTACGTGCCTGTTTTTTCATCTCTTTTAATTACGAATTTTGAATGATTTCCATCAAATTTCATTGCCCTTTTGTACTCTAGGGGTGCTTCAGGGTTATTTTCATCAACTTTGAACACAAGAGCAAGCCCGTAACTCGGCTCACAATTTCTTATCTCATATCTTGTTATTACATACAGCTTTCCATCTGGAGCTATTACAGGACATCCTTCCAGCAAACCGGCACTTCTTCCAACTGCAGTTCCTTCCCAATTCGGGTCATATTGAACAGGCTCTGAAAAAAGCCAATTGTGTGCATCTAAAAGATCAGAATCAACATCTGCTGACATGACCATTGGTGCATGTCCTCCTTTTTTCCAGCTGCCCCATTCCATGGTGTTCCAAATTCTGTGGTTGTAATAAACAACAGGTTGAGGATTTTTATGCACTCCGTTTTCATCTGTTTTGCAACCGCCTCTCAACAGAACTGTCGGTTGGCAGAATGTCTTTCCTCCATCAGTGCTCTTGCCGATGAGAAGATCTCCGTATTCAGTTGAAGTTGAGATCAGGTACAATTCATTTTTGTGAATGAATAGTTTTCCCCAAAAGCTCGGATAAATGTCTGAAACATGTTTCCATGTTGAGCCATTGTCATCGCTTCTGTACAAAAGTGTAAGATTCTGAGGTCTATTACCTGTGTGAAGATCCATTGAAGCAAGTAAATAACCATCAGGATGTCTGACAAGGGAAGGAGAGCACAGAAAATTGCCTGAAAAAGCATAATAGTTGTCTCTTGGATGCAGGTAATTGACTGTTATACCTTCACTGAATCCTGTCCTTACAAGTCTTTCTATGCTTTTTTTGCCGTTGTCGGCCTCAACCATAAACACATAGTCGGTGTTTTCGATTAGGCTACCTACAGTAGCATTTGTCTGTTCTCCCAAAGATGGTTTAACAACTATACTTGACCAAGGAGTTTCGGCCTCTTCTTTTTTGTATTTAATTATATATTCTTTGGCACCATCCACATTGTACCAATCAAGTGTGAAAGAATCTGGAGTTGGATCCAATCTGCAAACATATATGTCGCCTCTGTTGTATAACAGCGGTACGTATTCTTTATATGACCAAGTCAAATCTGCCTTCATTTTTTTCTCCTTAAAAATCTGTTGCCAGAGCTATATATCTTCTGTTATTTTTTGAGCATGCACAATAAAAATGGTATACATGACCCTGCCATGTAATGATCCAGGGCTTATGAGCAAATAAGTCCTGATCAGGATTGTTTTTGTCCGGTGCGATTGTGGGTTCACCTGTCCATTCAGTCCAGTTAAGTAAATCATAAGAACAGGCGAATGTGTCATGAGCTGAATGTTGTTTATCATACTTCATGAAATTCATTATATATAATCCGTCTTTGTCCTTTAATATCATAGGGTCTGCCGTTATATAACAATCAGGGTTATTTGTAACATCATCTATAACAGGCTTTTTTCCGAATCTTTTCCAATGAATCAAATCGTCTGACACAGCAGAGTAGATTCTCTCTTTGTTGTCAAATCCTTTTGCATTGTAAAACATCACAAATCTGTGTGAAGTCAATTTGTTATCATCAAAGATAATTGTACTCTTATACAGTGTTTTTGTCTCGTATTCTCTGGAATCTGGGTCACATGGCGATAATATTGGTTCATCTAACCTTATAAAAGATTTGCAGTCGGTAGGATTTTTGCTTTTGGCAATTCCTATTGAGAGTGGATCAGGCTCATATCCGTCTTTAAATCCGCCTAGATAGGAAACCCAATAGTTATCTTGATATCTGTTTAACCTGCATCCTTTTCCTAAACCTGTATCATACAAAGCAGCATATCCTGCAATTTGTTTTGAGTCCCAGCTCCTGTTTTTTTCTCTTTTCAGTATGGGGCCTAAATAACTCCAATTAAGCAGATCATCTGAAACAGCAATATGTGTCTCATATCCGGACACTTTTGTGTCTTTGCTGATGGCAAGAAAATACATGTACCACTTATTGTCTAGCCTGAAAACACTGGGACAATCTGTGAAATAATCTTTTAGTTCAACAACAACTCCTCTCAACACTTTAGTGTCGAGGGTATTGCGCACGTCTATCATTCTGTCTTGAGTCACGACAGTGTCTTTATCTTGATTTAATTCTAAGCAATCCTTCATGGGGTCCCTCAAATAACCAAGTGATTTCATTCATGAAATAATGTTAACACAAAAACGAAGTAAATAAAACAAAAAATATATAATAAAGTGGAATGTATATATAAAATTGGGGTATAATAACTGTAGTAAAAACAAACGGAGGCCTTCATGGAAATATTGAACATTTTGTCAAGGAGCTGCAGCAATCCTGACAAGTACAGAATTCCTACAATTGCTTTTTTAGGAGACAGTGTAACTCAGGGTTGTTTTGAGTGCTTTATTAACGAAAAAGGTCAAATTGCAACTGAATTTGATTCTCAGAATGCTTATCACCATTATTTAGAGGATATTTTGGGATATCTTTTTAAAGAAACTCCTATAAGTATAATTAACGCGGGAATCAGCGGCACAACAGCCAGAAGAAGCGTGGAAAGACTGGATAGGGATGTGTTGTATCACCATCCGGATCTTACAATTGTTTGTTTTGGCTTGAATGACTGTAAGCAGAGAGAACAAGGGTTAAATCCTTACGCAGAATCACTCAGGAAGATATTCACACAATTGAAAGAGTCAGGAAGTGAAGTTATATTCATGACTCCAAACATGATGGCAACAAGGGTTTCATACAAGCTGAAAGACCAGGGTCTGATCAACGCTGCTAAACAATGCATTGACGCTCAGAACAATGGCGTTTTAGACATGTATCTTGAAAGAGGTAAACAAGTCGCCCGTGAATGCAATGTTCCTGTTTGTGATGTTTATGACAAGTGGAAGAAAATGTATGCTCACGGATGCAGTGTGACTAATTATCTAGTTAACAGCATAAATCATCCTTCTAAAGAAATGCATTGGCTGTTTGCATATTCTTTACTTGACACCATGATAAATAATTAACAAAAAAAATACGAACGGAGACAAGTACTATGATTAAGAACCTTAACGGAATGGAAGACAGCGGTCTGTTTGCTCCATACAAACCAAATGAAACAATTAACGAAGCGGATTTTGTCACTGCTTCATGCGTAAAGAAATATCCTACACCGGTTCTGACATATAAGGATGTTCCTTACAGAAGCGCCCTCACTTTCAACGCTGGTGTCATAAAGCAGGGCGACAGGTATGTCATGGTATTCAGAAATGATGTCGGGGATTTTGAAAAAGAAATTCTTGACGGCAAGACAAATCTCGGACTGGCTTATTCAAAGGACGGAATTAAGTGGGAAGTTGAACCCGAGCCATGTTTTGAACTCAGAACAAAAGAAATCATGAGAGCATATGACCCGAGAATAACATATATAGACGGAGAATATGTTTTCTGTTTTGCTGTTGACACTAGACACGGAGTCTGCGGCGGAATAGCTACAACAAAAGATTTCAAGGATTTTGAAATGAAATCCATTTCTGTTCCCGAAAACAGAAATATGGTTTTGTTCCCGGAAAAGATTAACGGCAATTACGTAAGACTGGAAAGACCGATGCCTGTTTATTCTAGAAACGGCAACTATTTTGATATCTGGCTTTCTGAGTCTCCGGACTTAGTTTATTGGGGCAAGTCAAGGCTTGTAATGGGAACTGAAAGTGTTCCGTTCTGCAATGACAAAATAGGCCCGGGAGCTCCACCGATTAAAACTGACAAAGGCTGGCTTATGCTCTTCCACTCAGTGGATGTAGATCCTAACAGAGGAAAGAACGGCTGGGAAAAGGCTTGGAGAAAGAGATATGTAATAGGAGTTGCGCTTCTTGACTTGGAAGATCCTTCAAAAGTTATAGGAATGTCAAAAAAGCCTCTTATAGTTCCGGATGACGATTTCGAAAAAACAAAAGGGTACAGATCAAACGCATTGTTCCCGTGCGGAGCACTGCTTGAAAACGGAATTGTAAGAATATATTACGGAGCATGCGACTGCTGCATCAGAATAGCAGAAGCAAAAGTTGAAGATTTAATAGCACTTTGTGATTCACAGCTTTAAGGAGTAATAATGAGAGTTTTAGGAATAGAATTGGGGTCTACCAGAATAAAAGCGGTTTTAACAGATGAGAATGCAAAAGTATTGGCTCAGGGCGGATACGATTGGGAGAATATTTTAGTTGATGGTTTGTGGTCATATGACTTGGATGAAGTCTGGGTCGGATTCCAGCAAAGCTACAAAAAACTTGTGGAAAATTATGGTCAACCGATTGAAAAACTCGACGCCATCGGTATATCTGCAATGATGCATGGATATATTGCAACAGACGATAAAGATAAACTTCTGGCTCCTTACAGAACGTGGAGAAATACAAACGCTCAGAAGGCAAGCGAAGAATTATCCGAATTGTTTAAGTTCCATGTTCCGATGAGATGGAGCGTATCTCAGTATTACCAGAGCGTATTGGAAGGCCTAGGACACGTCAAAGATGTTAAGCATCTAAATACTCTATCTGGCTATGTTCATTATTGTCTGACTGGAAAACGAGTTCTGGGCATCAATGATGCAAGCGGAATGTTCCCGATAGATGACAATAAGCAATATGACAAGACAATGCTCAATAAGTTCAATACCAGACTTAAAGATTTTGGCCTGAATGTCAATTTTGTTGATCTTTTGCCTGATGTTTTGGTTGCGGGTGAGAATGCTGGATATCTAACTGAACAAGGAGCAAAATTACTTGATCCGAGTGGAACTCTTCAGCCAGGCTGCCCGCTTTGTCCTCCTGAAGGGGATATGGGAACAGGCATGATTTGTACCAATTGCGTTGAGCCTAAAACAGCCAACATGTCACTTGGAACAAGCGCCAATCTCACTGTTGTTCTGGAAAAGAATATGAAGAATTATTATCCGGAAATAGATGTTATCCAAACACCATCCGGAGCTGCAGCTGCTTTAGTTCACACAAACACATGTACTTCTGTAATAGATAACTGGGTTAATCTGTTCTGTGAAGTAATTGAGTTGAGCGGAGCGAAAGCAGATAAAGGCAAATTGTTTCCTTTGCTATTCAATAAAGCTCTAGAGAGCGATGAAAATGTAGGTAATCTGTCCGGATATAACTTCCTAGCCGGAGAGCCTCTTGCCAAGACATACAAGGGAGCTCCTATGGTATTCAGCCTTCAGGATGGAAAAATGAATTTGTCAAACTTTATGCAAATGCAGATCTATTCCGCAATCGCATCCATTTCTCTCGGCATGGATATATTGCAAAGCGAAAATGTGAAAGTTGATTTAGTATACGGGCACGGAGGATATTTCAAAACGCCCGGAATTGGCCAAAAGGCAGTAAGTGCGCTTGTAAATGCACCCGTTACAGTCATGGACAACGCAGGAGAAGGCGGAGCCTGGGGAATAGCAATCTTAGCATTGTATATGCTGGATAATAACGAAACGCTTTCGGTTTATCTGAACAAACTGTTTTCTGATGTAAAAAGAACGACAGTCAATGCTGATGAAAAAGATAGAGTTAAATTCAATAATTTTATAAACAACTATAAAGCAGGACTTGAAGCAGAAAGAAAACTATCTAAAATTTAAGGATTGATTATATGGACAAAGCTTTTGATTGGCTGAAAGATGCCGTTTTTTATGAAATATATCCGCAGTCTTTTTATGACACAAACGGTGATGGTATAGGTGATCTAAACGGCATTATAGAAAAACTGGATTACATAAAGTGGCTCGGATGCAACGCAATATGGATTAATCCGTTTTACGACAGTCCCTTCGGCGACGCCGGTTATGACGTGACAAACCACAAAAAGGTTGCCAAGAGATACGGGACAAACGAAGATTTCATAAACCTTTGCAAAAAAGCTCACGATATGGGAATAAAGATAATATGTGATCTTATTCCATGTCACACATCAATTGAACACGAGTATTTCAAGTTATCTTCAAAAAAAGAAAAGAACGATTATTCTGACTTTTATATATGGTGTAATGACAATGAGTCAGATTATCCTCATCTAAATAAGAGAGCATATGAAAGAGACGATAGATACTTGTGCAGTTTCTATGCAATTCAACCAGCTATTAATTATGGCTTTTACAATGTAACTGAGCCATGGCAAATGAGCATGGACAGTGAAATATGTAAAAACAACAAGAAGAAACTTATTGAAGTGATGGACTTTTGGTTTGGTCTTGGATGTGACGGGTTCAGAGTAGATATGGCTAAAGATGTAATCAAATCTGACCCGAAAACAGAAGGCGCTCGAAAATTCTGGCGCGAAATCAGGGAATATATGGATAATAAATATCCTGGCAAAATCCTGATTTCAGAGTGGAGCAGACCTCTTGAGTCAATCCCGGCCGGATTTCATATGGACATGTTTTTGTCAGGCGGCTCGCTTTTCAGAAAAGAAATTCCCGAAGAAAACTTTTACAGTTATTTCAGAAAAGAGGGAAAAGGCGTATTATCCAGATTTTCTGAAGAGTATGTTAATATTCTGAACAAGACAAAAGGAACAGGATATTGGTCATTTGTTTCAGGAAACCATGATCAGCCGAGAATTTCAAAAGGCAGAAGTGTTGAAGAAATAAAGACAGTTATGGCATTCATTATGACTATGCCTTCTCCCCCTATAATCTACTACGGCGATGAGATAGGAATGAGATTTATAGAGGGAATAGACAAGGAAGGGTCTCAGGTCAGTCGTGGAGGATCAAGAACTCCAATGCAGTGGAACGAAGGCAAAAACAAAGGCTTTTCTCCTTCAGACACTCCGTATCTTCCGGTTGACAACTCTGAAGGCTCTCCATGTGTATCAAGCCAAAGAGGAAAAGAAGGTTCGTTGCTTGAATATACTAAAAACCTCATAGACATTAGACACAATCACAAAGCTTTGAATGCTGATGCGGGTTTTAAGTTCATCGACGAAAAGATGAATTACCCATTGTGGTACGAAAGAAAAAAAGATAATGAAACCATCAGGGTTATAATTAACCCAACTGAAAAGAAAATGACTGTCAGCGAAAAGGAAAAAATACAAGGTATCATTCTCAATACAAATACAGCATTGGAAGGAAACAGTATCATTTTAAACGGCTTTTCAGTTTTGATATACAACGTGTAAAAAGCATTGTAAATACCATTTTTCTACCACTTACATTCAATTTTCTACCACTTGATTCAAATTTGTTTACATTCTCAGAACGTTTGTTTACAATAGGCCTTGTCAAAAGGATGTTGGCAAGAAAACAATAATTGACTCGCAAATAGGTGAAACATGAAAATCAGTTTAGAGATAAAACCGAATAGCGAAGAAGAGATTGTTATAAGGGTCCCTAGTGTAACTGAAAACACATTGGCACTTCAGGACGCGATAACAAAACTTGTCAACAATCCAGGAGAAATATCTCTCGGAGATAAAGACAACGAGACATTTGTTGCAGTAAGAGAATTGCTGTTCTTCGAAACACTCGACGGACTTGTATTTGCTCATACAGCTACTGTGTGTCTGGAATGTCACAAAAAATTATACGAACTTGAAGAGGAATTGCCTCCGTATTTTGTCAGATCATCAAAAAACGGTATCGTCAATGTAATGAAAATAAGGAGTATTCAAAGATCCATTACAGGCGTAGGTGAGATATCTTTTTTGGCATCAGCTAAGAAGACAAATCTATCAAGAATGTATTATCAGAATGTCCGGGACAAGATTCAAGAAATGAGGTTAAAGTAAGATGAAAGTGAACAGAGAAGTAAGAAATGGTTCAATATTCTGGGGTGTAGCAATTATTCTGGCAGCAGTTTGCTTAATACTCAGTTCCCTTAATGTTTTTTCTTTTGAAGAGTATGGTCTGTCTCCATGGAAACTGTTTTTGGCGGTTTTGTGTGTAGGCTGGATAGCTAAAATATTTGTCGACAGAACATATGCAACAATATTCCTTCCAATAGCAGGATTATTCCTTTTGTTCCAGCAAACAATATCAATTTTGGTTGGTAAAGGCGGAGCAGATATTATCCCGGTTTGGATAGTAATTCTATCTGCGTTCTTACTCGTTGCCGGTGTTGGAATGGTAATTCCAAAAGATAAGAGAAGAATACTCGGTATTGATGTTAATCATCCAGGCAGAAGTGAGATTTATCTGAATGCTGAAAACGATCTGAGCGATGCTAGCATAGATGATATTGCAGGAAGCGTAAGAGTTTACATAACAAACAAAGACAAATATCCCGGCCATGGCAGAATCAAAGTATCTGACATTGCGGGAAGGGTTGTAATCCAGATCCCGAAGAATTGGCTTGTAATAAACACTGTTGAAGATTGTGTTGGCAGAGTTGTAATTCCTCACCAGGATGAAACCGTATGCGATCAGGTAATCAACATTGATTGTGAAGATATTGCAGGAACCGTTGAAGTAGAATTTGTGTAATTTAATGAGAAAAAATATTCGTGCCGCGACTACCATCGCGGCACTTTTCATGATATAATAGCCATATATTTTTTACCGCAAAACAATTTACAACGGGAGAAAAACAGATGGTATTCAGTGTTTCAGTAGTAAATTTAATAAACTTAATCATTATTGCCGTAGGTATAGGTGTCTGCGGATTATGCTTTTTGCATATTTCTTCATCAAGGCATTTGAGAAAAGAAGTAAGAAGATATTTTCAGATTTTCTTTGCATTTATAATCTTGTACATCACTTCACACCTAATTCGCCAATTGATGGATGGCATACCCGGTGACGGAGTCAAAACTGCATTATATGTAGTCACATTCATAGAAATGGTGACAGCAGGATTAATGGCCCAATTGATGTCGCTTCTTGTTCTTGTCGTATCAAAGCAGCAAAAGCATTATAAACTATTTGCAAATTTATTCTTTGCACTTTTGTTTGTACATGTTGTCATTTGTATTGTTGACAGATTTACTAACTTTATGTTCTATTTCGATGATGCAAATGTTTACCACAGAGGAAGCCTATACGTTTTGTCAAATCTCGTTCCTCTAACAATGCTTTTAATGGACATGTTCTTGCTCATTCGCAATCATAAAAACATCGATAAAAAGGTCGATATTGCGTTCTGGATCTATATGGTATCTCCGGTAGTTGCAATTGTTTTGCAGACCATATTGTTTGGTGTACAGTTTATTATATTCGCAACAGTAGGATCAGCTGTCATAATGTTCTCCGTTATAGTAAATAAACAAAATGAAGAATACCAGAAACAGGAAATGGACAGATCCAAGATAGAAACCGAACTGCATATGGCATCTTCCATTCAGTCAGATATGCTTCCGAGCATATATCCAGCTTTCCCTGAAAGAAAAGAGTTTGATATCTATGCTTCAATGGATCCTGCTAAAGCTGTTGGCGGAGACTTCTATGATTTCTTCCTCATTGATGATGACCACTTGTGCATGGTTATGGCCGATGTATCAGGAAAAGGCGTACCGGCTGCATTGTTCATGATGGCAACTAAGATCATTTTGTCCAACAACGCAATGATAGGAAAATCTCCTTCCCAGATTCTGACCGACACAAATGCTGCTATTTGTGCAAATAACAGAGAAGACATGTTTGTTACAGTATGGCTCGGAATTCTTGAAATATCTACAGGTAAACTTGTTGCTTCCAATGCAGGACACGAGTATCCAGTTTTGTGCAAGCGCGATGTCGGATTTGAACTTGTCCATGACAAACACGGATTGGTAGTCGGAAGCATGGAAGGTATTAAATATAAAGAATATGAGCTACAAATGAATCCGGGTGACAAGCTGTTCTTGTACACAGACGGCGTTCCTGAAGCTACAAACAATAATGAACAATTGTTTGGTCTTGATCGTATGATTTCTTCACTCAACAAAGATACTACAGTTTCTCCGGAAGGTATTCTTAAGCAAGTCAGAACGTCTGTTGACTCATTTGTGGATAAAGCAGAACAATTTGATGATTTGACGATGCTTTGTCTTGAATACAAAGGACCAGATGCAAAATAACAAAAATAATACGTGCCCAAATTAACGGACACGTATTTTTTTACATTTAGATACTTTTTGCTAATTGCTGTAAATACAATGAAGCATTGTTTTTTGAATCTGTTTTATCTTTTGCAATATCCATGGTCGAATAAATTTTCTTTATTGAAGGATATTTGCTATAGATTTCATCCGGATTTTCACATCTACCCGAAAAAACAATTACAGGTTTATTCTTCTTTTGCGCCAGTTCACACAAAACATCTATTGTTTTTCCATATGTGCTCTGAACGTCGACTGAGCCTTCACCTGTTATGAGGACATCTGTTTCGTCTAGTAATTGTTCTATCCCTTGATACTCTATTACAGCTCTGGCTCCTGACACAATGTTGACATTGTCAAAAAAAGTCAGTGAATAGACAATTCCGCCACCTGCTCCTGTTCCCGGGATATGTCTGTTTGTCTTTTTTGTCTGTTTTTCAAGTACATCAGCATAGTGGCCTAAGCTCTTTTCCAGACGCAGTATCATATCTTCATCTGCGCCTTTTTGTTTGGCAAACACTTTGCTTGCTCCTTGCTCGCCGAGAAGTTCGTTTCTGACATCCGTTATTATTGTAATTTGAGTATCAGCCAGTGTCTCTTTGACTCGGGACAAATCCGCCTTTTCTATGAGAGTTAAGTCTTTAGCTCGAATATCGTGAATCTCATTGCCGTTTTTGTTATAGAAAATAGCGCCTAGTTCACTGAGCATCCCGGCTCCTGCGTCATTTGTTCCGCTTCCGCCTACGCAAAGATAGATATGCTTTATTCCTTTCTTCAAAGCAGAATCTATCATCATGCCGACTCCGAAAGTGGTGGACAATTCGGGATTTCTCTCATCAGGTTCAACACTGTCCAGGCCCACAGATTGTGCCATTTCAATTATGGCGTTGTCTTCTCTTATGCCTATAAGTCCGTATTTTCTTTTTCCGTTGCTTGCTTTAGTTAAAACGCTGAATCTTTCGTATTCTTCAGTCAAAGCAAACAGAGTTCCTTCTCCGCCGTCTGCCATGGGGCAAATTCTAACGATGGATTCTGGATCTTTTTCTATTAGTCCTTTTTTAATTGCTTCAGCAGCTTGCACCGAAGACAGACATCCTTTGAAAGAATCTATTGCAATAAGGTAGTGCATGTATTCACCTATTCTTTTGGATTTATATTTGAAATTATACACAAAATATTAGTGCTGTTCAATTGAAACTGATGCTACAAAACAGCAAGTTGTTATGGTAAAATATTAGAGTAATATTTGATAATACGGAGGAAGTATGAAGAAAAGAAAAGATTCATTTTTCGGAATGCATTTTGATTTTCATGCACATAATGACCAAACTGGTATTGGCGAGTTTTGCGATTACGACACAATAGATGAATTGCTTACAAAAGTAAAACCCGATTATATTCAATGTGACACAAAAGGACATCAAGGCATTTCAAGCTATCCAACGAATGTTGGCTACAGGGCTCCTGAAATGAAGGGAGATATCTTGAAAATGTGGAGAGAAGTGACACAAAAGCACGATGTCGCATTGTATTCACACTTTTCAGGTGTCTGGGATTTTGAAGCAATTATTCGTCATCCGGACTGGGCTGCAGTAAAGATAGATGGCACTCCTGAAACAAGAGCCACATCTGTTTTCTGTCCATATGTTGATGAATTGATGATTCCGCAGCTGATAGAATTAGCTAAAGATTGGCATATTAACGGAGTCTGGGTCGATGGCGACTGTTGGGGAGCAATAGTAGACTTTAGCCATTGGGCAAAAGAAAAATACAAAAAAGAAACAGGGTTAGATGCTCCTTCAGAAGATGATGAAACAGGACTGAAAGAATACAGGGATTTTTGCAGAAGAGAATTTTTTGAATACGTAAAGCATTATTGTGATGAAGTGCATAAAGTGTGTCCGGATTTCCAAGTCGCGAGCAATTGGCTCTATTCTTCGTATTCTCCGGGAGATGAAACAATTGGTGTGGATTTCATCTCAGGTGACTATGCTCCTACAAACAGTATCAATTCAGCAATATTTGAAGGACGAGCAATGCAAAACAGCACAAAGGCCTGGGATCTTATGTGCTGGGGTTTTACAACTAATCCTTATGTGAGCAAAGAATATGAACAATTGTGCGCTGAAGCAGGCGAAGTCATAGCCTTAGGCGGAGGATTTGAAGTATATAACCCTCAAGTAGCAGGTACAATTGAAAAGCATCACATAGACAAATGGGCTAAACTAGCTGAATTCTGCCGGGCTAGAGAAACAACATGTCACAAAGCCAGTCCCGTTCACGAAGGTGCCGTAATATTGTCCCAAAAAGCTGTGTACAATCACAAAACGGATTTGTTCAGATGGAATTCAAAAAATAACTATGGTGAAGACACACACGGGCTGCTCTTTGCTATTCTGGATGCAGGTTATTCATCAGAATTACTTTTGTCTCATCAAGTTATGTCCATGAGCAAAGAAGAATTATCCCAATACAAATTCATTGCTATAGGAAATCTTGATATAATCGAAGATGAGATAAAAGAGAAGCTGATTAATTATGTAAAACAAGGCGGAGAAGTAATAATTTGCGGACCCGATTCAACCAAATATTTTGAAAAAGAATTAGGTGTCAGGGTAGAAGTAAACGATGACAAATTTGAAGCTAAGATTAAAATAAAAGATAAGTCGGGAGTTTTGACAACCAAGACTGCCAAAGTGACAGCTGAGAGTGCTGAAATCTTAGATTATTACTATACTGACAGATACGAAAGAGAAAGTGACAGAAAGGTTTTAGCTACATATAACAAATATGGAAAAGGCACTTTTGTAGGCATTTATCCTAGTTACGGTTCTTATCAGGACGCTAAAACTACAGGAGCCAGGGACTACATTGAAAAAGCTATAAGTGTTCAATACAAGACTAAAAAAGTGATTGTTGAAAACACTCATTATGCTCAAGTTGTTCTGACAACAAAAAATGGAGTATTAAATGTTAATCTGCTAAATCATTCTACTCCTCACTCTAACAGCAGAGTTTCTAATTTTGATGAAATACTGCCTATTATGGATTTGAAAGTATCAATTGAGTATCCACTAAAACCCCGTAGAGTAATTGAGATGCCATCAGGAAAAGAATTGGAATATGAATATAAAGATGGCAGAGTAGTGACAAAACTGGATAAGCTTGAAGTGCACTCTATAATTACAATTGAGTAAATAGTCAAGGCCACTCAAGTCCTTGAGTTACAACTATACTTTATGTTACAATAACTACGGAAAAAACTTATACGGACGAGGTGCAATTATGATTTTTTTGAACGGAACAGAAGTTAAACTCAATCATTTCAATGACAAAACTCTTGATCTGAAATTAGATATAAATATTCTGCAGTTTGGCCAATGCAACACAATAAAGTGGCTCTTTGATTCTAATGAAGAGCTTGTCGCTTTGTGTTTTCTTGTTAAACATATGCGTACAAAAAATATACAAGACATAAAACTCGTCATGCCGTATATTCCTAACGCAAGACGCGACAGAGTCAAAGATGACAACAATGTGTTTACACTAAAATACTTTGCTGATATCATCAACAGTTTGAATTTTACATGTGTTGAAGTTCTTGACCCCCACTCATATGTCAGCGAAGCTCTATTAGATAGAATCAGAATTGCGACTCCAAAAGATATAATCATGAAAGTGCTTGATGAAATTGGTGATGATGTTGTGATGTTCTATCCGGATGAGGGTGCAGTGAAAAGGTACTCCAGTTTGTTTTTAAATGACTACGTTTTCGGAATGAAACACAGAGACAAAAAAACAAGAAAGATAGACAGTTTCAGCATTAACGGAGATACTGATTCAGTCAAAGGCAAAAACATCCTGATGATTGATGACATTTGCGCAACGGGTACGACTTTATCTATGGCGTGTGCTGAACTTAAGAAAATAGGTGCAAAAGAATTGTATGTATTCGTATCTCATTGTGAAGAGACGGTGCTCGAAGGCAATCTGCTGAATGAAATTACAATGTTGTATACTACTGACAGCATTTTCAGAAATAATCATCCAAAGATAACGATTCTTGAAACATAAAAAAATCGGGACTGTTTAAGCAGTCCCGTTGTTGTCTTCTGAAGTTGTTTGAACTTTTTGTTCTTTTTTCTTTTCTATTTTTTGTTTGATCTTTTTGAAAGGTAACCCGCACAATTTAAACAGGTAAATTCTTCCGATTGCAATTATATCCCACACTATAAAGAGTAATATGGATACGCCTATTACGGCCAAAAGCAATTTCCACCATTCAAAACTTCCGAAATCTTTGTATCTTCCTTTGAGCCAGTGTACCCAGATCATGTCTCCGACATGGAACAGATAAACACCGAATGTAGCTCTTCCCATGATAGGCAATATTTTGCGCAATGGCTTAGCATTGATTTTCATTTGTGCAAACAGGCACAAAAAGCTGATTGCCATGATTACCATAAATGGTGAGATATATGACAAAGCCCTGTCAAGAGATCTATACAGTAAGTCTGAGCTCTCAACTTTTCCGCTTCTTGCCAATTCCAATCTGAGTAGATCGAGCGCCCATGAGGCTCCGGCAGACAAGAAGAACGCAGGTAGAGTGACATACCATTTGGCAAATTTGGGTATTCCGTGCAGTCTGAAATATGCTCCGAATACGAATAGTATAATTAGCCATATGCCGCTGTAACCGCTGCTTGTAACAAACAAATCGCTTCCGCCTATAAAAGGCATGCATGTCACTGTGACAAACAGGAAAATCATGATGTATCTGTGCTGTTTTTCAGTTAAAGCTTCAAGTCCTCTGTTCAATATGGGCATCAGAGCAAACAGGAGAATATATGCGTTAAAATACCAATAAGCTTTTGTGGAAACAGGCATGAAAGCTTCTATCCACTTATCCTGAGTTACTGTGACCGATGGTATGAAAAAGTGACAAATTATGGCAGGAATTGCAAGCCAGAATACTACTTCAAGCCACATTGAAAAAATCTTTGTTACTCTGAAATTCTTTCCCGAATTTACATAACCTGAAATTACAGCGTAGCAGTCAACAGCGCAATAACCTATGACTTTCAAAAAGTATGCAGCAAAATATGAGGGGCTTTGAGAATCAGTTGCACCTAAAACCCCGCCCTGATTTGTCACATGCAATATGATAATCATAATCATGGAAACGCATCTGAACAATTCGATTCCGGGATTGCGCTCTTTCTTAATCAACGACTCCATAGTATAGACCTTTCTGAATATTTACAATTTGGTATTTACCACACAAAAAGAAAAAAGTCAAGAATAATGAACATCTAGGTTTTGTGAGTTTTTTTGTGGATTTGTGCGGATATATAATATATAATTATTGCATGACACTTAGATAAAATCGACACTAGGGGTAAAAATGAAAAGCAATCGAATCAAATCATATTTTTTCTATTGTGGATTGGAAAGAGAAGAATACGATTTAATAAAATCCAAAGTCTGGACAAGAAACACTCATATTTTGAGCGTGACTTCTATTCTTGCAGCAGTAATGGGACTAGGATTCTTTGTTTTCAACACACTGACTCATTCATCAGTGCTATTTCCGTACCTTTTCTTGTTTATAGGCAGCTCAGTAGTATTCATTTTGAACAGAATAACACTGGACCGCAAAATGAATGATATTTTCAGGATTATTTTGTGTTATTCGCAAATGATTCTTGTATGCGTGTACGCCGGAATTCTGAGCACACAACCGACCAACTATGCAATTCCTGCGACAAGTATTATAGTCTTTATTGCAATATTGCCATTGAGTATAGACGACAGACCCGCAAGAATGTACAGTGTGATGATTCTGGAGTCCGGATTATACCTTGTTTCTTCATATTTTTTCAAATCAAGAGAAATTTTTTCATTAGATGTTATGAACACAGCAACATTCTGTGTTGTAGGTATGATTCTTTACTCAGTAATCTGCTCAAGAAACATTCGTGAGATTTACCAGGGCATGAGAGTGGAGTCTATTCAGCAAAGCGTAATCACTTCACTTGCAACCGTTGTCGAAGAGCGAGATGAAAACACAGGTGGTCACATCACTAGGACGGAAGATTATGTAAAAAATCTCATTCTTCAGATGAAAAAACAGGAGAAATATACAAATTTGACTGATGAATACTACAAAAATGTAGTTTTGGCTGCACCGATGCATGATATCGGAAAGATTAAAATACCTGATGCAATTCTTAATAAACCGGGAAGATTGACCGGTGAAGAATATGAAGTGATGAAAAAACACGCCGAATATGGAACGGAAATCATAAAAAAGACAATGCAGGATGTTGAAAAAGAAGAGTACTTTAACATAGCTTGCAACATTGCAAAATATCACCACGAAAGATTTGACGGCACAGGTTATCCAAGCGGACTCAAAGGTGAAGAAATACCTGTTGAAGCAAGAATTATGGCATTGGCCGATGTTTATGATGCTCTTGTCTCCGAAAGGGTATACAAAAGAGCATTTTCAAAAGAAGAAGCCAGAAAAATAATCGAAGAAGGGGTTGGAACACAATTTGATCCCGACTTGGCTTCGCTGTTTTTGAGCACAATTGGTTAAAAGGCATGTTGTCAAATATAGGGAAGAAAATTCGGTAATATAATCAATAGATTTGTTGATTGAGCACGTATATAATTTCAATGTATTTTTCACTCAACAATTATCGCAAAAGGCAGAAAAGATAATGGATAAAAATTCAACTAGAAAAATAAATGGAGTATCACTTAAAACTCTGTATATTCCAACTGCTATCATATTGGCAATACTGCACATAGCAATTATTGCTTCTATATGGTCGATTAACAACCGTACCACCACTTTGGCAGAAACTAACGCCAAAAACGGTCAGAGATCAAGCATATTGACATCTTTGATTTCAGGATCTAGTGTACTTTCAGCTTCTGCTACTACTTATGTTGTAATGCCAAATGATGAAGCCGGACATATAAATATATCTGCTTTGATGGCATATGCCAAAGAAATGGCAGAACCCAGTCACAGAGGAGATAGCATCAAACAAGCTGTTAAGCAATTTGATATCTCACCTAGGGCTCAAGAGTTATTAGATCAGGCAGTTGAGAGTTCAAGCAGGATGCTTGAAACCCAAAACAAAGCGATAGCCCTGGTTGCATCCGTATATCCTTTTCCTGAAGGCTTTGCAGAACTCAAAACGATAGTATTACCTGAACTCAGTGAGTCCGAGAAAGCAATGACAGATGAAGAAAAGCTGGAAACTGCTAAAAAAATGCTGTTTTCAAATGAGTTTTCCGAAGATAAAGGTATAGTTTCAAGAAACATAGGACAATGTAACGGAATTCTACAGGAAGAGAGCAACAAATTTACTCAGTCACTTGGCAATTCTGTCAATCTGATAAGAATATTGTTGTGGGTATTGACATTGTCGGTTGTAGTTGTTATTTCAGTTGTTTCTACTATTTCGTATAGAGTACTTATCAAGCCATTAATTTTGTACAGTGAACTAATCAAACATGACAATTACTTGAATGACAAGAAAGGACCAAGAGAAACAAGGCTTTTGGCAAGGTCATACAACAATGCCATAAAGCGCAGAAATTCACTTGAAAACATTTTGAGGTTTGCAGCTGAAACAGATACTTTGACAACTACCGCTAACCGCTATGCTTGGGAAAGAGACATGGTTGACATGGAATCCCATACAGGATCTGCTGCTTTATTATTCTTTGATCTTAATTTGCTTAAAGTTACAAATGACAAAAAGGGACACGAAGAAGGAGATAAACTGATTGTTAAAACAGCAGATGTAATAACTGAGTGTTTCTGCAATAACAACAGAAAGAAATGCTACAGATTCGGAGGAGACGAATTTGTGGTAGTTATAGAAAACGTTTCAATTGAAACTGTTCAGGATATGATCGTTCGCTTTGTAAAAATGCAGGAAGAAAAAGACATCAGCGTATCTTACGGATTTGCTTATTCTGAAGATTTAACAGTCAGAACAATTCCCGAATTGATGAAAGATGCTGACAGGCAAATGTATATCAAAAAAGAGGAAATGCACACTTTGGCAAAAGCTAACTATTAAAAAGGCATTATTAATTGGAGAACCATTATGACAAATGCTGAACTTAAAACAAAATTGGATAATAAACAGCAAGTAAACGGAACTCTTATATGTATTGGCGACACTGCTGTGACTGAAGCTGTGGGACAATCAGGATTTGATGTGTTGTGGATTGATTGCGAACACTCACCAATCTCAGGCACAGTTTTGCAGAACAATCTAATTGCATCTAGAGCAGCAGGAGTACCTGCTTGGGTCAGAATTCCGTGGAATGATCCGGTGCTTGCTAAACCCGTACTTGACATGGGAGCTGAAGGCATTATATTCCCGTACATAAGAAGTGCAGAAGACGCCAAAAAAGCAGTCGAAGCATGCGAATATCCTCCTAAAGGAGTAAGAGGATATGGACCTATGCGAGCTTCAGGTTATGGCAGAATTCCACAAATGGAGTATGTAACAAAAACGTATAGGAATTGTTTGAGAGTGCTTCAATTGGAGCATATAGACGCAATTGAAGACCTTGAAAATATTGTAAAAGTTGAAGGAGTCGACGCTTTTGTTTTCGGTCCAAATGATTTGTCAGGTTCTGTTGGTCTTATCGGTCAAGTCAAAGACGAAAAGCTCATTAAAATCTATGAAAAGGCTGCAGAAGTTTTGAGAAAAGCAAATAAGCCGTTTGGTGTTGCAACCTTCTATGATGAAGAGTGGCTGAAGATGTGGAAAAAACTAGGCGCAACAATATTCTTTGTCGGATGCGACTATGGATTTGTTCAAAGCGGAGCATCGGAATTGTCAAACAAGCTGAAAAAAATATAACAATTGAGGAGAGAAAAATGAGACATTACCTATTGCCTGAAAAAGGAAATTTTTACAAAGCAAATATGCATTGTCACAGTGTTTTATCTGATGGACATTATACTGTTGAACAATTAAAAGAAGTATACAAAAGATATGGTTATTCAATTGTCGCTTTTACGGATCACAATGTACTTATCGATCATTCAGATTTAAATGATGAGAATTTTATGGCCATTACGGGATATGAAATGGATGTAAATGATGAAAAAGGCGATAGAGCGTGGAATCACACTCCGTGTACACACATTTGTTTCTATTCTAAAGACCCTCACAATACTAAGATGCCGTGCTTTAATCCTAAGTATATTCCTGACAATCATGCAGACTTAAGAGAAAAGCAGCAATACACTGGAACACCGGATTATGAGAGAAACTATAAGAATGTAAATGATATCATTGAAAAAACTTGTGCTGAAGGCTTTCTAGCATGCTACAACCATCCGACATGGTCAGAGCAGGATCTTGATGATTACAGAAACATCAAGGGTGTATTCGCTATGGAAATATTTAACAATAGTAGTTTTGTAGCCGGATACCCTGAAATCAACCATCACGTTTATGATGATATGCTGAGAAGAGGCAACAAGATTGCTTGTATGGCAACAGACGACAACCATGACAGATTCCCGGAAGGACATCCCCGTTGGGATTCATGCGGCGGATTTATCATGATAAAATCCGAAAAACTTGAGTACAACTCAATCATGAAAGCCCTTGAAGATGGAGATTTTTATGCTTCAATGGGTCCTGAAATATATGAACTGTGGACCGAAGGGGAAGAAGTACATATAAAGTGCTCACCTGTAGAGAGAATTTGCTATACTACATATGGTCGCCACACTGTCGTTGCAACAGCTGAACATGTTGGAGAAAAGATTACCGAAGCTGTTTTAACCGTTTCTGGTCTTTATGACAGATATGGCAGAATAACATTGGATGACGGCAAAGGCAGATATGCCTGGACAAGAGGATATTTCGATTTCTGCAACATGGAAAACGGAAGGTACGACACTCAGGCATTCAGAAAATAAGACACAAAAAAACTGCTTACGAACAGATTAGAGTTTGTAAGCAGTTATCTTTTTTATTATTTGTTGTTGAAATCAGTTATCAGTTCTATTTCTTTAGGATTGTAAGGTCTTAAACTGGGCCTGAACAAATCGTGTTGCCATGATGTGAAATCAAAGTCTTTTGTGCCATTTGACAATTCATATTGATCCCACAATGAGTCCCACGGCTCATATGTCTGTGTTTTGCCTGCGACAAAACCCCAGCACCAGCAATTAATTCTTTCCAGATACAGAACAGGATATATTTCCCTCACATATTGTTTTTGTATTCTGTTAAGCCATTCTGTCAAAAGAATCGGGCGGCCGAGCTTTTTCAAATCCTCATAATCAACTACAAATCTTTCCAAGGGTTTGTAGCAATGCCATGATATGACATCAGAAAGATCCACACATACTTGTTCATTTGCCCTGAATGTTTTATATCCAGTCCAGTAGTATACATCTGCACAAAGAGGCTGAGAAGGATCCATTTTTCTTACTGTTTCAAACATAAGCTTTATCAGGGGGATTGAACGTTCTACACCAATTGTGATTCCGGGCTCGTTATATACATTCCAACAAATAATTCTTTTGTCTTCTCTGTATTTTCCGACTATTTCAGTTACCATTTCAAGATACTTGTCTTTTGTTTCTTTTCTTTCAAGTTCATGATAAGGCGTCAATGCTTTTTGTTCTTCTGTCAAAGGAAATCTTCCTTGGTGATAACCCAGGGCATATGTTTGTTCTCCGAGCGGTTTAGGAGAGTATTTATCTCCTCTGCAAAGCTGAGCTTCATTTGCCAAAACAATCATTACTTTTTGATTGTACTTGTCACAAAGGGATATGTATTTTTCAAGTATGTCTAAAAATGACTCTCTTTCCTGCAGCCATACATCAAACTCAACTATAAGCCTGACTGTGTTAAACCCTATTTTTTCGCATAAACAAAGTTCTTTTTCTGCAGTTTTCAAATGTTCTTCGCTCTTGTAGCTTTGCCACATATCTATTCTGCTGCAGCAGTCGCTTCCAATGAAATTACACCCTCTGAGCCAGCCAACTTCTTTTTGCCATGCCCAGGCTTCAGCTTCGGTCCATCTTGTTTTCATATGCATTCCCCAATCCATATTTTTCTTCTAAATTATATCTGCCCGAATAATTACTGTCAAACAAAAACAACATTTTGTTATTTGTTAAAAAAACTATGAATATTTCGGGCGCTATGGTAAAATATGTTTGCAGATAACTATTCAATAGAAAGGTGAATTAACTATGGCTATTCCAAGAAGTGAACACCCAAAGCCTCAATTCTTGCGCGACACTTGGCAAAATCTCAATGGAAAATGGCTTTTTTCAATTGACTCAGGCAAGAGCGGCGTTGAGCGAGGAATGCATCTTGAATCGGGAAAAAATGTATACGATAAAACCATAACAGTCCCATTCTCGCCGGAAAGTGAATTGTCCGGACTTGGCATCAAAGATTTTATGGAATGTGTATGGTATAGGAAAACATTTGATGTTGAAAAAATTAATGGGAGAACCATACTCCACTTTGGTGCTTGCGACTACAGAACTACAGTGTGGGTAAACTCAAAAGAAGTCGGATCTCACATAGGCGGATATATTTCCTTTTCATTCGATATCACTGATTACGTAAAAGAGGGAAGCAATCTTCTTGTTGTAAGAGCAGAAGACTATCAGAGAACTGGAACACAGCCAAGCGGAAAACAGTGCTATGCATATAAATCCGAGCGATGCAGCTACACAAGGACAACAGGTATATGGCAGACTGTATGGCTTGAATTTGTTCCGAATGAATATATAAAGAGTGTTAAGATGACTCCTGACTGCGGCCATTCATCTATTTTTATCGATGCTTATTGTTTTGGCGCTGACGGACTGACATTGAATGCTGAGGTAAAATACAAGGGCAAGTTAGTAGGACAGGACAGCGCTGTAGTTTGCGGTAGAAATGCAACAATCAACTTGAAATTGTCAAAACTTCATTTGTGGGATTTTGACCATCCGAATCTATATGACATCGTATTCACATTGAAAGACGATACAGTCAAAAGCTATTTTGGCATGAGAGAAGTATCGTATGAGAACGGAAGATTCAGGTTGAACGGCAAATCCGTATTCCAGAGATTGGTTCTGGATCAAGGTTTTTATCCGGATGGAATTATTACAGCTCCGTCAGATAAAGCTATGATAAACGATATAAAGCTGTCTAAGTCCTTTGGATTTAACGGAGCCAGACTCCATCAAAAGATTTTTGAAGAAAGATTCTTGTATCACTGCGACAGATTGGGATATCTAGTCTGGGGAGAGCATGCAAGTTGGGGACTGAACACTTCTTTACCAACGGCTTGGCAGGGGTTTATCCCGGAGTGGACTGAAGAGATTAATCGAGACTACAATCACCCGTCTATAATTGGTTGGTGTCCTTTAAACGAATCAAGCAAACTTCAAAATAAAGATTTCGTACACTATCTTGTCCAGCTCACACATTCTCTTGACAGAACGCGTCCATGCATAGACGCATCCGGCTGGTGGCACGAAGGAACGTCAGATATTTTTGATTATCACGAAACAGAAAGAGATTTAAAGGCCCTTCACGAAAGATATGACCCATTAATGCGGGGAGAAGATATTGATCTGCCGAAATCATTCCCGGGTAAGCCGGTCTTCATAAGTGAAATGGGTGCTATTTGGCTCATTGAACCGGGTGGTCCTGAGTGGTGCATCCGAGAGAAAATGGCAAAAGATGAAGATGATCTTGTAAGACAAATAAAGAATACTTGCGAGACATTTATGTTTAACAATACAATTTGGGGATTCTGCTTTACTCAGTTTACCGATGTTGAGCAAGAGAAGAACGGCATTTGCAGGTACAATAGAGTACCCAAAGTAAATCCCGAAAGAATAAAGGCGATTTTGTCACAAAAAGCAGCTGTAGAAGAATAGAACAGAACAGGCTCCGAGTTAGTTCGGAGCCTATTGAATATAATCAAATATTATTCGTGAACGTAAACCAGTTTTCCATGATTGATTCTTGATTCTTCACTTGCTATACCCATCAGATGACTTTCAATAGATTCTTTAAGAGAAGTACCTTTTGAAAAATCTCCATCAAGCATACTGTGAAGTTTGCCTATAAGTCCGTCATCTCCTCCGCCATGGCCTGAGCCTTGGTCGACTAGTGACGAAATCTCAATGTTTTCAGTTGGAGCACCGAATTTCTTGACTTTGATTAGTCCTTCTTCTTCGTTTAATATCAGTTGGCCGTATGTACAATAGAATGTAATTATTCTTCCGCCTCTCTGAGTGAACGCTGTCATGAGAAGATTGGCTTTGACTCCGTTTTGGAAAGCCATCTGAGTGAATTGGTGATCAACAACATCGTTGTCGCATCTGAAAACGCATCTGCCGTAAGGATTTGTCTTTAATTCTTTCAGGATGTTTTCTTCAGTTCTTTCTTTGCATCTCATCATGACACTTGTAATCCATGTGTTTTCATGATTTTTCCAGTTTGTGTAGTACAAAGTTTTAGCACTGTAAACGCATGTGTCCTGATACTTACAATCAATGCACATCTTTGTGCTTCCTTCGGGAGCATTTTCTTCTTTGAAGAATGTCAAATCGCCTACAGAAGATACGGTTTCGCACTTAGAACCTGCAAAATATTGTAAATAGTCTAAATCATGGCAGCATTTTGCCAAAATCATCGGAACACATTCTTTACTATTTCTCCAGTTTCCTCTTACAAAGCTGTGAGCCTGATGCCAATATGCAACTTGTTCAACTGCATCGATAGCTACTAGTCTTCCGAGTACACCTGAGTCGAGAATTTCTTTGGATTTCAAGAATGCTGGTGAATATCTCAATACATGGCAAACAAATACTTTTCTTTTTGTTTTTTCTTGCATTTCAAGCAATTTATAGCATTCTTCCTTGCTTGAAGTTATGGGTTTTTCAAGAAGAACATCGTAACCCAATTCAAGAGCTTTCAGACACTGTCTGACATGGTCTTTATCCTGGGTACAAATGAATATAACATCAGCTCTTTTGCACTTGAAGAATTCGTTTTCATCAACAAATGCATGGTCTGAGTCTATATTGAATCTATTCTGAACTTCCTGTAATCTATCCGGATTGCATTCACATAAATCTGTTATCTTGAACTCATTTGGTTTATCAAACACTCTTTTCCCATAAGTATCGCTTCCCCTGGAGCCGCATCCAAGTATTGCAACAGTGTAAATTTTGTTTGACATATTCATTCTCCTCATGTTTTTGTTCACATAATTCTACCACTCATATAGAATCCAATTCAACATCAGAATGACAATTTTTGATTGACTTTACTTTTTTCTTATATTATTATAAACTTGAGTAAGTATTTATACTTGAAATAAAATAAGTGGCATATCGATAATATTTCGACAAAGAAAGCCTATACATACATAGGAGGCAAAGCTCTGTTCATATTACTTTTTACGTGTGTTTGAGCTGTATTATTTATGAAGAATATTCTTGAAAATGAACAATTAACTATTTATTTAGAGGGAGAAGTTAACTCCGCTAATGCTGAAGAAGTAGAAAAAGAAATCAGAAGTGTCATGAGTGGTTGCAAGTTCAATTCACTTATTCTTGACATGGAAAAACTCTGGTATATTTCATCAGCAGGTCTTCGAATCATTGTGAGATTAAAGCAACAATACGAAGAAATGAAACTTGTTAAAGTATCTGAAGAAGTATATGACATTTTCGACATGGTGGGATTTCAGAACGTAATTAACATCGAAAGAATTTGACGCATTTTATGAAAAAGAAAGTTTATGTAGAATCGTTTCTTGACAATGAAGCTGATGCTAACAAGCAGATGATTTATGTAAATGCTGCAGCAGCTGTCTTTGCCTTAGTTTTGTGGGTTTTATATATTCTGAGAATCTTTTCGGTTCCGGATTATTTTCTCCCAATGGTTTTGGTAATGTTCCCGTTAGCGGCCGTTATCCTTCTGATACCATTGTTTTTTATCAAGACCGACAAAATCAGAAAACCGGCATTTAAATATTTTATTTTGTTTTCGCTTCTTGCCGTCATGATGGCAGTTAACATTACTGTTCCAAAACACGGAATTTTGCTTTGGCCTATCGCCATATTGATGGCAAATCATTATTACAATCCGAGAATCGGAAGAATAATGTATTTTTCTACAATAGTTGCCATGCTTGTCTGTATGTATCTCGGAATGTTTTTCGGAGAATACGATCAGAACCTGCTTGGAGGCGGTATCGTAGAAAACGGCAAGGTTGTTACAGTCGATGGTTTTGAAGAGAGATACGAAATGCTCAGAACCCTTTATCTGAGGGGAAATAACAGGTATTTCAAATCGTTTATTTATTACTACCTTCCAAGAGCAGCAATAGTATCGATGTTGTTTATGATATCTAACCTGTTGAACAAGAGAACATACAGCCTCTTCAGCAAGTCTTTGAAGGATCATGATGCTCAGGAAAAAGTTAAAACCGAGCTTGGAGTTGCAAAAGATATTCAAGTAAGCACGTTGCCATCTGAAAACCTTTTTTCCGATTCATTGCAAATAATTGGAGAACTGAAAGAAGCCAGAGCCGTGGGCGGTGACCTTTACGATTATGTTGAACTTGACGACGACCACGTAGCGGTTATTATCGGTGATGTCTCAGACAAAGGTGTGCCTGCAGCAATGTTTATGATGAAGACGATTACGTCTTTCAGGGATTTTGCTTCGGCTGACAAAACTCCATCTCAGATTTTGAAGGAAATAAACACATCCATTTCAAAAGGCAATACGGCTTGCATGTTTGTCACATGCTTTCTTGCTATCATAGATAAGAGAAATGGAAAGGTAATCTATTCAAATGCAGGACACAATCCTCCGATTATTGGTTCAAATCAAAACCACAAGAAGTTGAATTGTAAACCCGGAATCTTATTGGGATGCTTTCCAAATGCAGTTTTGAGAGATGAAGAATTAGTAATGAACCCGGGAGATACAATGACTCTCTATACTGACGGTGTCACTGAAGCAAGGAATGAAAATGGCGATTTCTTTGGTGAAGAACGGTTTATTCAGACAATGGATCAACAGGATTATACAAGCATAGAAGATTTGCACAATGCAATAAATGGTGCAATATCCGACTTTGTCAAAGAAACTCCTCAGAGTGACGATATCACGTTTTTAACGGTCAAATATCTCGGTAACAACAATTAACAGGAAAAAGCAACTCAGAAGGGTTGCTTTTTTAAAGAAAAAAGCAAAGTCACATTCGTGCTAGACAAATACAGTTTTTGGGGAATGGATTATGAATCTTGGTCTTAATCTCTACTCGGTAAGAAATTTAATTAAAACCGATGAAGATCTTATAAAAACATCAATGGCACTGAAGGAAATGGGATATGAGTATCTTCAATATTCAGGTGCTCCATTCAATGCGAAAGCCATAAAGGAAGCCAGCGAAAAAGCAAATATTCCTTTCGCCCTGACACATGTTCCGATCGAAAGAATTCTTGATGACACAGATAATCTTATGGAAGAACATGCTTATTTTGGATGCAAAAACATAGGGCTGAGCACGATTCCATGGTCAAAAATCGTCGTTGAAGATGAGTTTAAAAGTGTAGTGGACAAACTCGAAATTGCCGGTGAAAAAATGAGTAAGAACGGATTTTCATTGTGCTACCACAACCACCATGTGGATTTTTTCAGACACGGCGACAAAACAGTTCTTGAATACATTTTCATTAATGCACCTCATGTCAATTTTACTTTGGACATTTATTGGGCTCAAAATGGTGGAGCAGATGTATTATCTCTTATAAGAAAAATGAAAGGCAGAATTGATTGCGTCCACATAAAAGATTACCTTATAGCTTATGAAAACGGAAAATTTGAACCTCGTTCAGCCGCCTTGGGTGACGGCAATTTAGACTTAAAAAGCATCATATCTGTCTTGAAAGAATGCGGAAGCAAATACTTTTTGGTTGAAGAAGAAAATGCTGCAGATTATCCGGACACATTGGCAGAGATAAAGCGCAGTATCGATTACGCTCGGACAAGTCTTCCGATGTTGTGCGATTGAGAATTACAGTTGAGAAAGGGAAAAGCAATGTATAGAATAAGTTGCTTTGCGGATGAAATATCTCCGGACATTAATGAACAAATAAGGGTGGTGAAATCACTCGGAATCAAATATGTCGAATTGCGTTCTGTGTGGGACAAAAATGTATTGGATTTATCTGATGAAGAAGTAAATAAGGTTAAAAGCCTTTTTGATGAAAACGGAATATCTGTCTCATCAATTGGCTCTCCGTTAGGTAAAGTAGATATTGATTGCGAATTTGAAACATATCTTGACAAGTTATATAGAGCAATTGAACTGGCTAAAGTATTCGGAGCAAAGTACATAAGAATATTCTCATTTTATCACGAAGGAAAAACACTTGACGAAATACGTGAAAAAGTGATGAACAGACTTGAAATAATGCTCGGAATAGCAAAGAGAAACGGCATAATACTCTGTCATGAAAACGAAGCAGATATATATGGGCAATTCAGCGATAGATGCAAAGATATTCTCGACACAATGCACGATGATTATTTCAGAGCCGTTTTAGATCCTTCAAACTATGTAATAGCAGGCGAGCACCCATTTGAGTCACTCAAAAAAGTTCACAAATATATTGAATATATTCACGTAAAAGACTCGGTTTCTGGCGGCGAGATAGTACCGGCTGGAAAAGGCGATGGTCAGGTGAGAGAAGTACTGGACTTTTTGAGATATCACGAAAAAATGTTCATCACGCTTGAGCCGCACCTTGTGTTGGCAGGAAGCATGAGGGGCTTTTCGGGAGAAGAACTATTCTGCATCGCTTATAAAGCTTTGATTAATCTGCTGAAAGAACTTGGAATCAGTTACACTTGACAGCGCTGGCTTTTGCAATTAAAGAGAATTCGCGCAATGCCAAAATTCATGATATAATAAAATGACTAGAATTTAGCAAAAAATGGGGGGGAAAAATGAAAAAGAATCAATTTGTTAAAGTGATTTCACTCGTCCTTTTGATAGCAATGCTGTTTACAATAATCAGCTCTTGCTCAGCAAAAGTAGTTGAAAAACTAAAAGTAACAGATATCAAGATTGAATCAACTCAAAATGGTTCAACCACATACATTGTCACATTTGAAGACGGTTCTACTTCAACTATAGTTTCAAAGTCTCAGGAAGAGAGCGGAGACAAAATAACTATAGGTGAAAATGGCAACTTTTTCATTAACGGAGTAGATACAGGAATAAGTTCAAAAAAAGGTGATGAAAAGGAACCTGATAAAAAAACATGGAAATCCATAACGGTACCTCTTTACAACATTTCATCACTTCCTTATGATTCCAATGATAGTCGTTATTACGATGAAGAAAAACCATTGAGCAATCTTAAAGTTGATGATTATTCCTTCATTGTTGCAGATGGTGAAAAAGAGATTCTTTATGCAACAGTGGATACTTTTGCAGCAATGCATAAAAGTGATATTGTAGAACAGTGCTCAAGTGAAGTTACTAAATCCGGATCTGTTTCGACTTGGACTCTGAAGGATAAAGATGGAAAAGAAGTATACAGATTCAGTGTTGATTTTGATAAGAAGACGATATCAAGCTGGGGTAACCCGGAAGAAGTCATAAAATCTTTCAGTTTAAAAACAACACTGCTGGAAAATGTAAAATTAACTGTAACAGAAGTTGAAAATGCTGGAAAGCCTGCCGTATATTCATTTGCAGATTACGACTTGGATGCTGTTGAGTATGAAGGCAACTATTATTTATCTCTCGGACTGCTCAGCGTTCATGTTCAGCATGATATTCAGCGCAAATTCTGTTACTCATCATTTGAAAATCTTATCATTGAATACCAAGAAGATGAACAAGTTGATTCTTCATTTACATTTGGTGAAACGTATGGCGTAGTTGCTACTCCTAAAAAAATGATGACAAAATCCATGGAACAATATACAGAAACCGTGGATAATGTGAGAATATACAACCCACCAAAATATATGCTTGAATATTCGAAAAACCTTGTTTTGTATGTAATGGATAATTACTATGGTCTTGCAAGTGTTCTCGGATATAAGAATATGAGGGAATACATAAACAACACAGTTTATGCAGACAAATTCCTGGCAAAATCTCCGGAAGAACGCGGCGCTGCATATGCAATATTAATGTCATTGCTAAATGATATGCATACTGGTTACACTGCTTCAGTGTACCTTGGAGAAAACTTGGGTATGTTTGGAACCAGATATGCTCAAACTCTTTTGGGAGACAGAATTGTTACAAATCAAATGCTCAATTCATTGAGACAAGCTGAACTTGATAAAAATGGAGAAGGTACAAAACCTAACACTGTCAGATACAGTCAAGATGGAAAAGTTGCATATTTTTCCTTTGACGAATTTCAAGTTGGAAAGTATTTTGAAGAGGGTGAACTTTCTGAAAATCAGTTGGGTGTTGACACTTTCAAAATGTTTGTCAAAAACTTGAATGAAATCAGAGATTACAAGAGAGCTGAAGGCGCAGAAAAGGGAACCGTTGAAACAGTCGTAATTGATGACTCCTTGAACGGCGGCGGATATGTTGCGGTAATGGGCAAATTATTGGCATTACTCTCAAAAAACAACTATGCAAAATTATATTTTAAAAACGACAACAGTGGATTGGTATACAAATACGAATACAGTGTAGATATCAACAATGACGGACAATATGATGACAAGGACTGTTTTGGTCAACACTTCAGATTTGTCATTATAACAACTCCTTATTCATTCTCATGCGGCAACGCATTCCCATATTATGCACAGTGGCTCGAACTTGCTACAATTGCAGGATATAAATCAGGCGGCGGAGAATGTACAGTTGACAGCATTGTTTTCCCATTCGGCAACGGAATGAATCATTCTTCTAACTTCCATATCGGATCATATGATGAAAATACAAAAGTGTTCGTAGGCGACGAAGGAGGAGCATCCCCAAAATTGCCGATGACATTCAATTTCTATGATATAGAAAAGGTTGCAGAAAGATTGGCTGAATACTTCAAACCAAAGAGCTGATTGCAATAGAGTTATGAAGGAATACGAAGTAAAGAATCACCGCCCAATGAATGAAGCCTTTGAGGCAGCTGAGTCAGGTGACACTTTTCTTGTTGATCATGTCAGGGTTTTCAGAATAAAGTAAGCTCAACATCAATGGGATAGCGTATTATCCAAAATAACAAAATGATAAGAATGGACATGGGATTTTTACAAGTCTTTATGTCCATTTTTGTTAATTGAAAGATACAGTTTTTTTATGGTTTTCTGATGAAAAAAGAGTATATTTATCAAAAAGAATATGCTATAATTGAGATGGTTGAAAAGGATATCTTCTATTATGTTGAGATCTTTTACAACAGAAAGCATCTGCATAGCAGTCTGGGCTATTTGAGTCCGGTTGCTTACAGGTTAAAGTATTTAAATCATACAATGGCGTAATGGCCGAAAATATGGTATGCATACGGGATCATTTCCCACTAATAAAAAGCATACCAGCCCAAATTCTAGGAGGATTAAAAAATGGGATTGTTCAGCAAAAAAGATAAAAAAACAGATAATAATTCAAGTGGCTCAAATCTGTTGAAGATTACTGTATTAAACAATGGAAATGAATACACTTTTAATCTTGAAGGCAGACTTGACACAAACACTTCTCCCGAGCTTGAAGCAAAGATAAACGAAGTTGTCGATAATGCCAATAAACTTATAATAGACCTCGAAAGTCTCGTATACATATCCAGCGCAGGACTTCGTGTCCTACTCGGAGCTGTTCAGCAGATGGAGGGCAAAGGCGAGATGGTTGTCCGCAATCTAAGTCAGGCGGTGAGGGAAGTATTTGATCTTACCGGTTTCAGCCGTCTGTTTACAATAGAATAAGATATTGCCCCATATAATGGGGCGGTATCATTATTACGGAGAAATACTATGCTAAAAAAACTTAAAGACATAAAAACATACGGTATGATTTATACTATCGCGTTGGCGCTTTTCAACATAGGAATGAGTACCTTTTTTTTCTATGAGGCCAGACTCTTGCCATTTCAGTATAATGTGGGAATAGATTCGCTCGGAGCACTTGTATGCGCCGCGCTGTACTACGGCTGTTTTAAGCAAAAGGGCGAAGGCTCAAGAACATTCAGAATACTGATATTACTAGTCTGCTCCTGCTTTATGGTAAATGAGGTTATGATCCTAACATCATATCTGCCGGATTATAGAATAGTATTCTTCATTATATGCATGTTAAGCAAACTAATTGACCTTGCAATGATCTTTCTCTTTTATCTGTATGTAAGAGAAACGCTCAACTTTGAGGGAAAATTTGCAAAAATAGTAGAAAGAATTCTACCGGTTCTGCTCGTGATTCAAACGCTTATACTGTTGTCGAATATTATATATCCGGTCACTTATGAAGTTACCTCCGAGGGCATGTATCAAAATGCATCTTTATACTATATTGAAGAGGTATTTCTTGCAATAACTTCAATTTTTACGACTATATTGGTGTTTATGTCCCATAACCCTTTCAGTCAAAAGGTAGCTGTACTGACGTTCATATTCTTACCGCTTATCGAATACGCGATAATCGGAGGCAGTTTCGGTGAAGCCAGCCAATATGGTATAGTTCTGATGTCTCTTGTCATCATGTACTGTGTCATATTCAACTTTAAAAGCAACAAGCTCGCTGCTACCGAAACGGAGCTGAATATGGCTACACAGATACAAACAAGTATGCTCCCGTCAACATTTCCCGCATTTCCAGAACGCACGGAATTTGATATTCACGCATCAATGGACCCGGCAAAAGAAGTCGGAGGAGATTTCTATGATTTCTTTATGATTGATGACGATCATCTTGCGCTTGTCATAGCGGATGTTTCAGGCAAGGGCGTTCCGGCTGCGTTGTTTATGATGTCATCTAAAATCTATATAAACGACCACGCCACAATGGGCGGCACACCGGCAGAGATTCTTGAGAGAGTAAACAAGTTGGTCTGCGCCAATAACAAAGCCCACATGTTCGTTACTGTGTGGCTTGGCATCCTTGAAATCAGCACGGGCAAACTCACTACTTCAAGCGCAGGACACGAATATCCGATTATCAACGTAAACGGGAAATACGAACTCTTTAAAGATAAGCATGGCCTGGCGATAGGTGCATTATCTCTTTCGAAGTACACGGACACTGAGATACAACTCAAAAAGGGAGATAGTCTTTTCGTTTATACCGATGGCGTTGCCGAAGCGACAAACGCAACCAATCAGCTTTTTGGTACGGAACGCACCCTGGAAGCACTCAATTCCATTCCATCTGGAAGTGCGCAGAAAGATGTGCTTTTGGGAGTACGTGCTGCAGTGGACGCCTTTGTGAAAGAAGCGCCGCAGTTTGACGATTTGACGATGCTTGGCCTTCGGTATAATGGCCCGATAGAGAATTACACCATGGAGGAACACCGGTGAAGGGTATTACAGTTGAAGCGAATAGAGAAAATCTTTTGCAAGTTCAGTCATTCATAGATAGAGAACTAGAGGCTGCAGACTGTCCGATGGCTACGCAGATCGCAATAGATGTAGCAGTTGAAGAATTGTTTGTAAACATAGCAAGTTATGCATATGGTGGCAAGAGTGGACCTGCGACGATTCAGGTGCATATTAATGAAAACCCAACATCAGCTGAAATCACTTTTATTGACCGCGGAAAGCAGTACGATCCCCTCGCAAAGCCTGATCCTGACGTAACTCTTGCGGCAAAGGATCGCAAAAAAGGTGGCTTGGGCATTTTCATGGTCAAGAACAGCATGGATGACATAAAGTATGAGTATAAAGATGGTAAAAATATACTTACTCTGATAAAGAATTTGTAAATCCGATGTGTATAATAATTCCCCCGCTTTTTGATGTGAAAAACGGGGGAATTATTATATACAAAAAAACTGCAGAAAACGTACGAGTGAATTGAAGTCTCGGGTGTTCCAGGCAATCATAAAAAAACGCTTATGATCGGTCGTCTCATCATTTTATTGATGAAGTAATGGCATTACGACGGTGATTGCGTATGGATTGCCGCGAAGACGGAAGAAGGGAGAGGTTATCCTTTCGCTTTTGCAATCGGTATGCTTACTTTCACTGAGGTCCCGCCCCCTTCGCGTGGGGAGATGGTGAGAGTGCCGCCGCACATCATACTCAGTCTGCCGCGGATGTTACTCAAAGCGATATGCGGCTCATTGTTGGGCTCGGATTGAATTCCCGGACCATCATCCTCAACGATAATCTCGTTTGCCGTTTCCGTCTGTCTTGTTACGATTGAAATATGAATCGGTTCGTTGCTTCCTCTCAATCCGTGAACGACTGCGTTTTCCACAATCGGCTGTAAAGTCAGAGGCGGTATTCGGAAGGAAGTATGAGGCGTGTCGAACAGAACGAACAGAGTCTCTTCAAATTGAGCCTGTTCAATGGAAAGGTACGCGCGGGTGTGTTCCAATTCTTCACTGAAGAGAATGACTTCTTCGCTTGCGATTGCGGCGAAACTTTTTCTGAGATAGGTAATAAAGTCCAATGTGACCTGCTTGGCTTTTTCCGAATTCTGATCGAAAAGATAGTAGATGCCCATCAAAGAATTGTAAATGAAATGCGGGCGCATTTGCAGCACCATAATGTTGGCGCGCTGGCTGGCGATCTCCCTTTGCTGGCGCGCGTATTGTTCCACATTATCCGAGAGGATTAAGATGAACATGATGAGTGCAAACAACGTTACGCAGAATACAAGAATGATTTCAATCTGGAAAAACATGTGGACGACTGTCGTGACAGTCATCGGCACCAAATAGGCCATCAATCCGATGAAATACTTTCTGGAAAATTTTTTGCGAAGTCTGATTGTGGCCGTGATATTGAAAATCAGACTGAAAGTTATCGGTATGAGGGTCAGTGCATACAAAGGACCGTAGAAAAACTGATTGTCAGGTGTCACGTAATAGAATATATTTGTAAACTGCGAGACGATCAGCATAACCACGTACAAAGACAGCATGGTCAGCACAGACGCCAACAGACCGAGCCCGTTGATTTTTTCATGCGCGCAGTGCAAAAGGAAGAGCGTGGGCATAAAGAACGGTACTGACAGTAGTAGGGAATTGAAAAAATAGAGTATTTTTTCTACTGTCGCTTTTGTTGGATCATCGATATAAATCAAAGACAAAAAAGCAGTGATGACGCACAGAAAAAGCAGGGAGAACAAGGTGATAAAGAATCGTTTGCTCCATCTGTCGAGTGAAGGAATCAGCAAAGAAAGCACAATTCCGAACGCCATCGTCATCAGAACGGATCCCGCGATTGTGTAATAAACGATAACTTGCCAGCTCACGCGTTGTTGCCTCCAGTCCAGAACGGATAACGCAGTTTTTCAAGTTGTTCCCGTACTCCGGCTGCGGTGATGGGTTTCAGCATAAATCCGCTTGCGCCTGTCTTCCAGGCATCAAGGGAATAGTCGGTATATGCGGTCAGAAAAACAACGTTGGTACGGGAATTGATTTGCAAGAGTTTACGGCAAAGATCCAGCCCGTTTGTATTGCGGAGTTCAATATCCAAAAAGGCCAGTGCAATCCGGTTTTCCTTGGCATATGAGACGACCTCGTCGGCATTGGTGAAGCCTGTGATGGTTGCGTTTGGCATCACTTCTTCCAAAACAGGCAATCCGCCTGTCAGGATCAGCTTGCGGTCGTCTACCAGAATGACATTGGGGTACTTGTCGCTTTCTGCCGCAGCAGAGAGCAACACCTGTACATTAACGTTCAAAACTTCGGCAAGCCTTGATATCATCACGGCGTCGGGAAGACGAATCCCGGTCTCCCACCTTGCCACCGTTGGACGTGTCACAAGCATGACATTTGCGAGCGCTTGCTGCGAAAGGCCTTTTTCGATTCTCATTTTTTTAAGAGTTTCAGCGAAAAATTGACTCATCCCTATGCTCCAAATCATCATTTTTTTACATTATACTTGTTTTCCTTATGCAAAACAAGGAATATCGAAAAAGAAGTCTTTGAAAATGACATGTTCCATTATGGAACAGCTCATTGCTTATATATTTCCAATAATGTAAAATCAACAATTAGTGAAGAATAATATTATACATTACGATTCGGAACACCGCATTGATAATTGCAGTACAATAAATGTGGGAATGTATACTTTAACATGATCACGTGAAACGATAAAGGAGACAACTTATATATGCACATGTATCTATCGCTTGCGATGACAATCTCGGCAGGGATTGGCTTCGGTTACGGACTATACAGGTTCTTTCGTGACGAATCTGCGCTTTATGTCCGTATGATCATTTTCAGCGTCGGGTGCGCGATGTTCGGACGCCTGTTTGAGACGCTTCAATATCTAGTGAACGGGGAACTGGGCAACGGATTCCATGTCGGTATGCTCGGCATCATCGGAAGTTTCCTGTTCCTGTTCAGTGCCAACTTCGGGCAGATGGACTCTGTCGTCGACGATGGCTCGCCGGTATTCCGCAAAACGAGGCTCATCTCCCTTGCGGCTCCGCTGGTCATCATTGCGATATGGTGTCTGATTGCCTTTACAAAAGGGCTTAACAAAACCACAATCCCGCTCGGCATTGAAACGCTGTTCATCGCTCAGGCTTCGTATTTTCATTTGAAACATCTGATCATCAAGGATGTGGAGTACGGTCTGATCAAAGCGATTCGGAATTATAATCTGTTCGCGCTTATCTATGCGCTTCTTTGCATGCTTGAAATGCTGGTCGAAAGTTTCAATCTCCCTGTATTCTGCATTGTGATCGTATATGTTCTTCAGTGCATCGTACTGATTCTGTTCGTGCCGGTTCTCGAAAGAGGTGTGAAAAAATGGACAACCTGACATATATAGCTTTTATTGCCCTGACAGTATCGCTTGCTTTGATGCTGCCTTTGATGGAGAAAAAGACACGCCGCGTCATGATATTCATGATCGTCGGTATTTTTGCCTGCCTGTTTATCTCGGAGATCAACGGGATCCTTCTCAAAACGTTTAACAAAAACATTTATTACGTCACAACAACGATCACTCCAGTGACTGAAGAGATCATTAAAATGCTTCCAATCCTCTACTGTGCTATCGTGATCACCGACGACCGCAGAACATTGATGGCAAACTCATTTGCCGTCGGCGTCGGATTTGCTCTGCTGGAAAATGTCGTCATTCTGACTCAGAATGTGGAGAGCGTCACGATTTTTTGGGCGCTGGTCCGAGGCTTCGGATCCGGTCTTGTCCATGGTATCTGCACAGTCATGGTCGGATTGGGCGTATCCTACGTCAAAAAACGCCGCAAACTGTTTTACTGCGGCACTTTTGCGCTGCTCAGTGTTGCAATCATCTATCATGCCACATATAACCTGCTTGTTCAGTCGAAGTTCCAATACGTCGGCATTCTGTTGCCGATCCTGACTTACATACCCCTGCTGTTTCTTACCGTCTTTAAAAAGTCTAAGACTTCAAAGACAGAAAAGCAATGACCGGGTCAGATTTGAAAACTGTCGAAAGGATAGATACAGACTCACAACACCGGTCGTGCCGGACTTTGCGAGCGATATTTTGTATCGAGGACTGATATGAAAAAACATTTCAAATGTCGGAGTCTGACCTCCGTACTGTTAACCATACTTTTACTGGCAACGCTCATCGTACCCATGACGCTGCCAGTCAACGCTGCAAGAAAACGCTTTATTACGGAACTCCGTGTGGAAGCGGGATTGGACGCTGTTGCAACGCTTGAGGGCGACGGCTGGTCCGTGATGCTGGTCGGGCTCAACGTGACGCCCGATCCTGCCTCTCAGGTATATCTTGCGTTCAAGCAAGACACCGGCGCACCGATTACGAATGTGATGGCCTCCCCGGATGTCGGAGACACTTTGACCGACTCGAAAGGAATCGTTTACACCTGCGTCAGCCACGTGGACCTGGATGAGGGAATCGACGGTACTGCAGGCTGTCTCTATGCGACAACGGATGAGCGCGCAGGCGCGCCGCTTGTCGGTCTGGACGTGATTCGCGGTGACTCTGAAAACGGAGACGTGCTTTATCCCATCACCAATGACGGGGCAGAGGTCGTTCGTACGCCGAGCGGCGCTCCGGCGGATCTTGAAAATACGGAAAACACCGGCGTGGTCTATCTCGCACAGATCCGCGACGGCATTGTTCGTCCCTACATCAGTGAAATCGGTGTTGTCACCGATACGGATAAGTGGAACGCCGTATATACCGCATGCGAACGCGGCTTTAATTATTACGTCGAGGGCGATATCGACAATTCGACGGATACATACACGATTATCGCTTATGATCGTACAGCGAATCCGGAAGATGCGCTCACAAGCGTGACAGCCGTTTCGGAAGCAACGATCCGTCAGCTGGAAGAAGAGCAGATTATTGACTCTTCGACGGAAAGCGGGAAACACTACACCGCGGCTGCGATCACCATCTCCGGAGCATCCTATATCCGGGTGTCCGGTCAACCCGTCAGTGCGGAAACTCCTTTCTATCTTTATATGACGAAAGACCGCTCCGCCGGAAACCCTGTCTCTATGATCTATGCGGAGACGCCCGAACAAACGCAGAATTTCATGTTCGGTATGTGGGCAAACTCCTATTTCTTCTCTCCGGGAAAGACGACCGCGTACATGTACTGTATGAACGAAGATCTGTACATGACACTCTGGGAAGACCAGACCGTTTGCACTAAGGTTCCCGTGCCGTATCTGGACGGATTTACCAGACCGATCGCCATAGAAACGTCGGAAGAGAACGCAGCGGACCCTGAGACAGTTTCGGAAACAGCGGAAGAATCTTCAGGGCAACCCTCCGATTCTGGCAAAGAAACGACGGACCCGGCAAAACCCGAGGCGGATGGCAAAAGTGATCATGTCAAATACATTAACCTCACCATGCTCACGCCGCGAAACGGGCTGCCTGCGTCCGCAGGGCGCATCACGGGAATGCAGGACCCTGATAATATCGCGTTCGTTGAGCGGACTCAGCGCAGCGACCGCGTGAATAAATTCCAGGCTTCCGTTTTCAGCGGCAATTTAGGAATCGCACTGATCGCAGGCGGTGTTGTGATCGCCGGTGCGGCAGTTTTTGTGATCATCAGAAAGCGCTCCGGGAAGAAAGTTCCCGCAGCAACCGGCAAAACCAAGAAATGAGGTGACGGCATGAAAAAACGTATTTTTGCGTTAGCGCTTTCGCTTGTTCTCGCGCTGTTTTGTCTGCCAGTCGCTGCATTTGCGGAAGGTGACGGAAAAGCAACGCAAAACGCTTTCGAAACAACATATGAATTTGATGACTTCGCCCGCTACGGCGAGGGCGAAGAATACGCGATCGTCCCGTGCAGTGCGGGAAGCAGCTGCGTCGAGCTTGACAGCGGCGCAGGCACAAGACTGCAACTTTGGACTTCGAGACGTAAAAATAACATGATCTGGACGCTCGTCAAAGTCGGAAACTACTATGCCGTCAAGAATAAATGGAACGGCAAGGTCGTTGATGTACCGGGCGGCAATGCGAAAGCGGGCACTGAACTGCAGGGCAATGACTATAACGGCACTGACAGTCAGCTTTGGCTTCTTGAGAGTTTGGGTGACGGAACCTATGCCATCCACTCTAAAATCAATCATTCGCTCATTTGGGACGTAAAGGGCGGCGAAATACAGGACAACGGTGCGGCCATCAATCTGTACACTCCTCACGGCAAGCCTAATCAGCGCTTCCGTCTCGTCCACGTCTCCACCATCGAACCGATGTCCGAATGGGGTTCCTCCCGTCAGGACTGCAACGGTTCGAACTGGTCCGTCTGGGACGGGTCAGTGTCATACGACTGGTATGCTAAACATACAAGTCAAAGAGATCTCTATATCAACAGCGCAGCCGACCTGTTCGGTCTTGTCTCGTATGTGGCAAACGGATATGAAATGGCCGGCAAAACGATTCACCTGACGCGGGACATCAACCTCGCCGGCATCCAGTGGACGCCCATCGGAGCCAACGGACATTGGTTCAGAGGCAGTTTTAACGGTCATAACCACACGATCATCGGTCTTACATGCACGGGTTCCGACGACTATCGCGGGTTGTTCGGAATGGTGGCGGGCGGAACGATATGTAATCTTGCGGTGAAGGGAACCGTGAGCGGCGACGACCACGTCGGCGGAATCGTGGGAATCCTTCAGTACGGACATCTTTGCAATATCTACAGTGAAGTCGCTATCAACAACTGTACCGATGTCAGAGAAGGCGGAATCTGCGGAGCCGTCGCATTCGGCGGCATGGTGGATCACTGCACGCAGAACGCAACTGTTTTTTCAACAGACTATGATTCTCAAAGAGGCGGCATCGCCGGTTACAGCGATGGTACGATCCGCTACTCGGTCAACAACGCCTTGGTCAACCATAACTGGGATTGCGGCGGCGGAATTGCCGGAGAGAGCGGAGGCGGCGTCTTTGAATTTTGTGCCAACCACGGAGCCATCAGCGGTGGCTCAAATACGAAATATAACGGCGGAATCGTCGGACGGATGAACGGAGGCGGAATCATCTTCGGATGCTACAATGACGGCTCCGTGTTTACCAATGACAATGACTACGTAGGCGGTATCGTCGGTAAAATGGCTTACGACTGGCTCGTAATCTGCTGTATCAACGAAGGAAGAGTATACGGCGACGATCAGATCGGCGGCATCTGCGGCGAAGGCAGGCCCATCAAGTGCCTGAACACCGGCGTCGTGACCGGAGACGATGAGGTCGGCGCGATCAGCGGAAACGCGAAATCGGATACTCCGTACTGTTACGCATTGTCATACTCGGCCGCAAACCTGAGCGGCAAACAGGGTTCTCGTGCCGAATGGGTCTCATCGGCCGATTTCCTCTCCGGCAGGATCTGTTATCAGTTGAATATGGACAGTGTAACTTCCGAATCTTACGGAATCACGGCTCCTTTTACGCAGAATAT
>JAEEGL011210904.1_pt1 | contig 72715 bp, 57 predicted proteins | sample 9134231 | NCBI WGS metagenome assembly JAEEGL01 (sample SAMN16246548, study PRJNA631951) | gut metagenome | biome: gut microbiome; feature: rumen; material: fiber-attached | host: Bos | place: Iran: Karaj | collected 2018-10 | reverse complement strand
GTAGGTCTGTATTTCGTCACCGACATGAGCGCCGACTTCACCGCTGCCGCAGCATCGGTCTATGCCGCCACGCAGGACGCTGCCGCTAAGGTGCCCGAAGGCTTCCTCGCCGGTGCCCTCGACTTCTGCTCGTCGCTCATCGGCTGGGTCATCTTCCGCGCCTGCAAGAGCCTCGACTACATCGGCATGGGTCTCCTCGCCGCCTTCACCCTCTTCATGATGTTCCTCAACAGAAAACGAATCATCGCAGACGAGAAAACAAATGCGCAGAAGGAGGTTTGAAGAAAACAATAAGCAACAATAGGCAACAATTTATTCCAATTTCCAAATGATATGAAAAAAGTATTTCTTTCCCTCACCTTGCTGATGGTGGCATTGGTTTCCTCCGCCCAGCAGAACGTTTATTTCCAAACCGCCTGCCACCCGCAGGATGTCAAGCACTACGACACCCAGACCCTTCGCGACCGTTTCGTCATGGAGAAGGTGATGGTGGCCGATGAGATCAACCTCACCTATTCGCAGTACGACCGCTTCATCTACGGCGGTGCCATGCCTGTGAGCAAGGACTTGAAACTTGAGACCTTCGATGCGCTGAAGGAACCCTATTTCCTGCACAGCCGTGAGCTCGGCATCATCAATACCGGCGGCGACGGCATCGTCATTGTCGATGGTCAGGAATATCCTCTCGGCTACAGCGAGGCGCTGTACGTAGGTCGCGGCTATCTGGGCAAGGATAAGAAAGGCAATGCCATCGACTCCAACAAGGAGGTTGTCTTCCGCTCCAAGGACGCTTCGAAGCCCGCTAAGTTCTACCTCAACAGCGCCACCGCCCATCAGCACTACAAGACGCAGTGGGTGACGCTCGACGGCCGCAAGAACGGTAAGGTGCAGTCGCTCAAGGCCACTATCATCGGCACCAAGGAGAAGCCCCTGGGCACCCTCGCCGAGAGCAACCTGCGTACCATCAACCAGCTTATCGTCAACACAGCCCTCGAGGAAGGTCCCTGCCAACTGCAGATGGGTCTGACACAGCTGCAGCCCGGCTCCGTGTGGAACACCATGCCTCCTCATACCCATGGCCGCCGCATCGAGGCTTACTACTACTTCAACGTTCCTGAGGACCAGACCGTATGCCACATCATGGGCGAGCCCCAGGAGAGCCGCGTCGTATGGCTCCACAACGAGCAGGCCATCATGAGTCCCGAATGGAGCATCCACTGCGCCAGCGCTACCTACTACTACACTTTCATCTGGGGTATGGCAGGTGAGAACCTCAACTACAACGACAAGGACGTCATCGCACCTAAGGACCTGAAGTAAGGATTCCCCCCTTGTGACGCTCTATACGAAGAGACTGTTTGACGCTGTCAGACGGTCTCTTTCTTTTAGCTACAGATACAAAACAACAACAGCAGCTATACACTTCGCATGAAGCTATAGCTGCTGTCGTAGCAGTATAGTTGTAATACTACCTGTAGGCTATGTAATGCTTACGATTAGAAGTCGTAAGCAGCATCGTCGGTGTCAGTGTCATCACCGCCGAAGATGTCCCAGTCGCCGCTGCCCTTGACGAGGGCGTCGGAGTTGTCGGCTTTTCCGCCCTGGAGCGAGAGAGCGATGAGACCTTCCGTCTGAATGAGCTGTGTCGTGAGCTCGGGTGCTATATATGTCTTTTTCATAATTTTATCAATAGAGATTTTTAAAATTAGATCATAAGAAAGGGCTTCGCCTTAATGGGTGGCAACCACCCTTTCTTATTTTCTACAATTCTTATTATTTTATTTTACGAGCACCTTCTTACCATTAACTATGTTCACGCCGCGCTGCAGCTTATTCACGCGCTGACCAGCGAGGTTGTAGATCTCAGCCGAAGCAGTTCCGCTGATGACGCTCTGTATCGCATCCTCTGTGTCGCCGAAGAAGAAGGCTTTGACTGAGCTGCCAGAGGGCACATTCAGATAGGCACGGTTAGCCTTGATGGCCTTGGGCTCATCTTGTACCTGGAAGAAGCCTACTTTCTCTTGCTTCTGAAGGACGTAATTGCCAACGGGAACTGTGCTCTCGAAGTAGTTGCCTACAAGATCGCTACTAATAGCGGCATCAGTATTGGCTGCTGCTATTTCGAACGTATATTCACCTCCATTGCCTTCGAGAATGACGGCTGTACCAGCAGGAATAGTCGACGTAACCCCAGTCATGGAGAGCGTAGTGCCGTCGGTTTTAGCTGTATAAGCGTTCACGCCAGAAGGTATTGTGACGGGGAAGGGAACGTATAATGTTGCGTAGCCTGCATCGGAAATATTGACATTGATACTTGTGACCTCTTCGAATGTCCACTGAGCCAGTGCATTGGTCTCGTTAGTTGAGCTACCAGCCACCACTGTGCTTTCTCCACTCTTCAGCGCGTAGAAGCCAATGCCCAGATAACCAGCATAATCACCTACACCATTTCCGTATGCGATGGAGAATGCACCTACGCCTGGAGCTGGAACTGCGAAATGAACATACTTGTCAAAATTAGTTGACGTAAATCCTTCATATCCATTACCATATACCCAATTGAGATACTCACCTTGAGTACTCATATAAAGATGAGAAGCATTTTCCACAAAGGTGAAGTGTGCCGATGCGTCCTTGGCAGCTTCCTCCGCAGTCAAATCTGCGAAGACGGTACCACGTGTGCCGCTGGCTGTTACGCGCATATACTTTCCATTGTAGTTGTTCTTCACCAAATAGAGCTTGCCCGTCTGGGGAAGATTGAAGTTTTCAACATTGCTCACAACTGCCAACAACTCATCATAAGTAGATGTGCTGCACATTGTCAGAGCTGCCGTATATGTTTCATTGTATGTAGAAGCTACAGAAGACTTCAGCTGGAACAGGTCAGAACCAGCAGCATCGAAGAAGGGCTTGATGTTAGCCTCTACGCTGGTAGCCATATTCGTTAGAGCATTGATAACAGGAGTGGGATCAAAGTCTGCTGCCTCAATGATGGCAACTCTGTTACCACCATCCGTTGTGCTCCACGAACTGAAGAAGCCGCCACTATTGGCATTACAATTCAAGTAATTAGAGCCGCATTGAATCTTAAACAAGGGTTCATCTAAGACATTTAGGGTAATGGCCGTAGGAGTGATAGTCAACTGTTTATCGTTACCAGCAGCAAACTTGCCTTCCTGTACACTCCAAAGGTAATAAGCATCTTCATACTTAACAATGGCAAAGGTATAAACGGTATAAGCTGAACCCGACTTGCAAGTATTGTCCAAGTTGCCGTTATCCGTAGTGAAAGTACCGCGCTCAGTTACCAATCTATAAGCCTTGTTGTTGCTCAAACTGCTCAAAGAGGTAACCACACCAGATTTATAGGTACGGTTTACTGTGATGGTGCAATCTGTCTCGCCGATAGAACCACTTGCTGCGTAGTCATAGTACCAGGTATTCTTCAGCAAAGCAGCAGGAATGGCTACAGCTGAGTTCTTATCCTGAACGACTTTCAGACTTTCTACCAATGTACTACCGTCATATACCTCGTAAGTTACATTCACCGTTGTGCTATATGCAGCTTCGAGGATGGCCATTGCTGCTGAAGAATCGAAATCACCGACCTCGCGAATCTGAACTTGGTTACCCCCATCGCTCAAGCTATTCCAGAACGTGATAACGGCAGGGTTGTAACCATTGGAGATGCCCATTTGATAAGCGCCATCTTGGAGAGCTACCACAACAGGGTAGTTGGCATTGCCTGTACCAGTAAGGAGAGTGACATTATCACCAAGTTCGCTGGTTAGCGTTGTGTACTGGCCACTCTTGGACACAAACTTGCCTTCGCTAATACTATATAGATGATAAACACCTGTTGTTCCATAGGTCAGGAACGCGAACTGCTGCTTAGTGTCACTCATAGAAGGAGCAAAACCTGCCTTGGTCGTAGATGTGATAGCTGTTCCTCCACTAGCTACAAACCATGCACCACGGTCGTATGTCGTCACGTAATATGCCTTGTCGTTGCTGAATCCTGAAAGAGAAGTAACTACAGGTACAACTTTCACTGTAACAGATATAGAAGTAATCTTCAAGCCACTTGCATTGGCACCTGTTTGGACAAATGATACTGAAGACGACTCAAGGCCTGTAACTTCAAAGGAAGAACTTGTGCCAACTGCAAACTCATGACTAACTGAGCCTGCGGTCAAAGTCTGAGCAGAAGTGTTTGCTTCACCAGTAATCGAATAGTCGGTAATCACATAATCGCCTGCGACAGACATGGTATAGGTAGACGTACCAGCAGTACCAGAATGCCACTGAAGATATGTATCTGTTAGGCGCTTATCCATGTTGTTAGCTCCGCCATTCACAGCAACTGTGATAGCTGGCGTCGTGTTAAAAGAAATGGAACTGACATAGTTACCAGAACTTGTTGGATAAGTTCCATTACTGGGCGTCAGAGTCAATACATCAGCCCATGCTCCCGCTGTGATGCCCAGCAGGGCGCATAAAAGAAGTAAGATTTTCTTCATTTTTAGTTTGTTTTAGTTATTGAATTTGATAATGTTTTGTATGCTTTATAGTTTGGATAGATGGCAGGTGTTATTGTCAGCCACGCCCAAAACTTTGCAAAGATAGATGATTCGCGCGCACGAAAAGAATAGAAATGAATATTTTTTATGAGGACGTGTCTTTTTTAACAAAAAAGGAGGCATAAAGGGTGGTGACAATACACTTATTCCGACTATATAATAGAAGATAAATGGTGGTGAAGCAGAAAAAAGCCGTCGCATCATCGCGATGCAGCGGCTTCTGAGATCATTCAACAAAATTTACTAACTTACGAACGAACTAATGATATACTAACTAACGATCATTTAACTAAAAAATCCAAATGAAAAAAATACTGATGACGAATGACTACGGTTCAATTCATTCTCTGGCTTGAGGTGGTTTTTATGCTTCACTTTTTCGATGGTACAAGGTTGTTCTAAAGGTATTCCAGAGTTCGCTTACCCTTTTTGACGATGCAAAGGTAGTGCATCTCGGTGAAAGATGAAATAGTGAAGTCTTAAAAAAGCAGAGAATGTCACAAATAGAGAATCCTTTTGCGCAAAATCGTACAAAAGTTATCGTTCTTTGTCGGTTTCATCGCTGTCAGCGCCTTGCGCATCCTTCATCATCTGTTCATGATACTGCTTCGGCGTACATCCGAATTTGTTGTAGAATTGCCGGTAGAACGTGCCTCGATTGTTATATCCCGACTGGAAGCAAACCTCTTCCATGGTCATCCCGGTTTTAGTGAGCAGCTTTCTGGCATGTTCGAGCCGCATCTCCTGAATGAGCGTTTTAGGAGTCTCATCGGTGATGTCCTGCATGCGTCGGTAGAGGTTGCGTATGCCTACGCCCATTTCATCAGCGATGAATTGTGCATTAAGTTCGACGTTGTCCAGGTTCTTTTCTATGATGTTCACGATGCGTTGCAGGAATTCGCGATCCTCAGTGTGCAGTAATTTGCCGTCGTGAAGTTCAAAAGCACTTCGCGATGAGTTGAAATAGGATTTGAGCTGTGACCGTTGCTGGATGAGTCCTTGCACGACGGTGGCGAAATAGTCGAGGTCGAACGGCTTGGTCAAGAAGGTGTCAGCACCTGCGGTGGCGCTGTCGGTACGTACCTGTGGGTCGAAGTCGGTGGAAAGGAGTATGATGGGGATGTGGGCAGTGCTGTCGTCGGCCTTGAGGCGACGGCACAATTCTATTCCGCCCAAATGCGGCATCACGGTCTCAGCGATGATGATGTCGGGATGTAAGACTGCTATTTTGTTGAGGAGTGCTTCGGTGGAGTCAAAGCATAAAACATTGAATTTCTGGTGTAGCACGTCGGTCAGAAGTGCCAATACTTCGTGGTTCTCATCGACGAGGAAGGCGATGGGCAGCGTGGAATCGAGTTTCGTGGGCGGCGTAGGCATAGCGGTTTGCTTCTTGTCGTCCGCAGTGTCGATGGGCAGAAGGTTGCCGGTCTCATAACTACGGAACTCGATGACACGTTGAATGAGTTCGTTCATCTTGCGGCTGTTTTCGCGGATGAGCTGTGCGTAGTGTTGTATGTCCTTCCCTAATGGTTTGGCATTGAGAATGCGTTGGATAGGTCCTTCGATGAGCATGAGAGGCGTGCTGAACCCGTGGGTAAGGTCGATGAAGAATCGCAGTCGTGACTCATAGATTTCCTGCTGATGCCGTTTCTCGACGGCTTCGGCTTCTTGCTGGCGTCGCTGTTGGAGGCGACGGAGGTAGCGACGGATCGTGCGAAGGATGATGAAGAGGAGGACGAGCGCATAGGTGATTATTGCGGGCGTGGAAGTCCACCAGGGAGGCAGGATGCGGAGCTTGAGGGTATAGGCCGGGCTGAGGTAGGCACCGTTGCGATAGCGCACCTGCAGGCGGTAGCGTCCAGGCTTGGCGTCGATGAAGGGAACGATGCGACTGCTGCCATTGTCCATCCATGGCTGATCATTGAGCCGATATTCAAATGTGTAGTTGTTGGCTGCGATATAGTCAACGGCTGCGTAGCCTACGTTGAAATAGTTTTGGTTGTGGTGGAGGAGTAGGGTGCCGTCGTCGGTGCATAGTGATGGGAGGTCGTAGAAGTGGTTGCCAACTCGCACGGCGTAGAAAATGACGGGTGGTGTCACGGGCTTTGGCACGAAGCGCCGTGGCGATATGGCCACGAAACCGTCGGTAGTTCCGAAATAGGCGATGTTGGTGAGTGTGTCATAGTAGCAGGCCCCTTCGCCGATCTCTTGTGTGGCGAGACCGCTGGCGGCATTATATACGTAATAGGATTGTGTGCGGTTGTCGAGACAGAAGATGGCTGTTGACGTAGCCGCCCATACCGTGTCTGACGCTGTTGAGGTGATGCCTCGCACGACGCGTCCCTGTTGTTCCGCGAGTTCCGAGATATTGTATTTCAGCCATCGTGTGTCACTCTCGTTTCCGATGAGGCGGAAGGCGCCTGCCGATGTGCCGCAGAATATGTTGCCTGGTTTGGAGGCATCGACACAGATGATGTCGTTGGAGGTAGATAGCGCTTCGTCGGAGAAGCGTATGATGGCGCATCGCTCGGTTTGTAGGTCGTAGCGGACAAGTCCACATTCGTGGCATGCGAGCCATAGGTATCGTCCTTGTCTGCTGATAGAAATAAACCGCCGTAGGTTCTTCTCGTCGTCGTAGATGACACGTTCCACGCTGTCGGTCACGGGAGATTCGCCTTGCCATTTAAGGCGTATGCGAAAGACGCCATGGTTGGTTGCAGCGTAGAGTGTATTGCCATCAACTTCCAAGAGCGCATGGATATTTCGCACTTCGTCGTCGCCCGTGTCCAACACTTCCAACTGACGTGTAGCGGGGCTGTAGTAGTTGATACCAATGCCGTCTGAACCGATCCAGAAGAGATCGTGGCTGCTTGGTGTGATGGCGTAAACGGCGTTGTGGAGGAGGGCGCTGTTCTGCCTTGTCAGCTGTCGCACGAGGCGTGGGCGTTCATCGAAGGGCTTGTAGTTTTCGTAGCATAGGAGTCCGTCGCCTTTTGTGCCCATCCATAGATCGCCATTGCGGTCGCGAATGAGTGCTCGGCCGGGTTTGGAGATAGGAAACGATAGGTCATGATAGAGCTCGTGGTGAATGGCGTGGGGATGTCGTACGCTGTAGCACAGCCCTTCGCCGTCGGATGCGACCCAGAGGATGTCCTGCCGTTTGTCCTTCATCATCATGAAAACGCCGCAGGTAAAGTTCTGTCGTTCCTCGGTGTAGGTGTCGTTGTTCAAGCGCTTCATGCGGATAATACCATTGAGCGCGAACGAGATGAGGAGGTCTCGTCCGTCGCTGACGATGGAGCTGATGCGTCCCCGGTCGAGTAGCGATTGGCTGAGCGTGAGGCAGTAGTGGGCGTGGTTGCCGAGAGAGTCGGCTTTGAGAAGCCGGTTGTTGGTGTCGATGAAGAAGAAATCGTTGCCGGATAGCTGTGCGTAGCGGAGGCGCCCCGTATCGTGAGCTTGTCGCTGCATGAGTTCGGTGGTCACGCTTCCTTCGTCGTCGGTGATGAGTTTATACGTGATGCGTTCGTCACGGGTGAAGAGTGTGAGGCGGCTCTCGCGGTCTATGGACATATATAGGTAGTCATCCCATGAGATGTGCTCCACGACTAATGGCAGGAACTGACGTTTCACCTTATTGAAATAGAGGAAGCCTTTCTGTTGGGTAAACACGACAACGTCGCCCACGGGTGATACGGTGCAGCGGTTATCGCCTTTTGCTTCGTAGAAATGCTGGAGCCCGTTGTGACGTGGATCCCAGAGGTGCATGCCGAAGTTGTTTTGTATCCACACCTGTCCGTTGTCGGTTGATTGTATGTTTTCGACGCAACTGCCCTGAAGGTCTTTAAGTTCCTGCCGTTCGGGATAGAGTACCTGAGCGTTGTTCCCTCCGAGTATGCTGACACCGTTGTAGGTTCCGACCCAAATGAAGCCGTTAGCATCCTGATGGAGTGTCAGTACAAACATTGAAGCTAATCCGTCTTTGGTGCCGATGCTGTGGTAGGTGAGCTGAGCGGCGCATAGTGTGGCCGCGTGAACAGTGCTCACGAATGCAATCGAAATGAGGGAACGGATGATTTTACTGACATTCAGCATGACTCAAAACCACGTTTTGCTGCAAATTCAACCGCAAAGATACGCTTTTTTCGTCACAAGGGAAAAAAAAGCATCATTTTTTACGAAAAAAAGCTATTCGCTGATCTGTGCTTCGAGTTCGGCGATGCGATTGCGGAAGGCGGCATCAGTTTCGAGGCGATGGGTGATGGCCTGACAGGAATGTACGACGGTGGCGTGTCCGCGACGACCGATGGCCATACCGATGCGTGTAGTGCTGAGCGTGGTATGCTTCTGGGTGAGATACATGACGACTTGTCGCGCGAGAACGACGTTGGCCTTGCGGCTTGACGAGAGCACGTCGTCGGTGGTCTGCTCGAAGAAATTGCAGGTGTGCTCGAGGATGCGCTCCAGGGTGATGGCGGGACGTTGCCTGTGGAGGCCTACGGTGCGCCCGATGACGCGTTCAGCGAGTGCCAGGTCGATGTCGCAGTTGTACACGACGCTATATGCCATGAGTGCATTGATGACGCCTTCGAGGTCACGAATACTATGGTCCACGTTGGACGCGATGAAGTCGATGACGTCTTCTGAGATGTTGAGTCCGTCGCGATGGATGCGGTAACGTAGGATGTCGCGTCGCAGGCTCTCGCTGGGCTGTTCGAGTTCGGCGAGCAGTCCCCATTTGAAGCGTGTGAGCAGCCGCTCTTCCATGCCTTGCAGCGCCATGGGCGGACGGTCGGAGGTCATGATGAGCTGGCGTCCGTTCTGGTGAAGGTGGTTGAAGATGTGGAAGAAGGCGAGCTGTGTCTTCTGCAGGCTGGCAAATTCCTGAATGTCATCGATGATGAGGACGTCGATGCTCTGGTAGAAGGCGATGAAGTCGTTGACGGTGTTCTGGCGTACGCAGTCTGTGTATTGCACCTGGAAGAGGTGTGCCGAGACGTAGAGGACGCGCAGCTGCGGGTGCAGTTCCTTGAGGCGCGTGCCGATGGCGTTGACGAGGTGCGTCTTGCCGACACCTGAGCCACCATATATAAATAAAGGATTAAAGGTGACCTGTCGCGGGTTCTGGGCGATGGCCAGTCCTACGGTGCGCGTCAGCTTGTTGGAGTCGCCCTCGATGAAGTTGTCGAAGGTGTAGTCAGCTTTGAGCTGTGAATCGAGTGCCTGCGTGTAGCGCGGACTTTGGTTGATGCCGGTGCTGCGCACGGGTTTTCCGACCTGTGTGGATTGGTCGGTGGCCTGTTCCGCTACGCGAATGTCATTCGTGGCATCGACCTTGACTTCGTATGTCAGTCTGATGGAAGACCCATAGACGCGTTGCAGCACAGCTCGGAAGAGCTTGAGGAAGTGTGCTTCGATGTATTCCCTGATGAATGGACTGGGCAGGCACAACGTCAGTTGGCGCTCATCTTCCTCGAATTTTACGAAGGTGATGGGCGCAAACCACGTGTTGAACTGCTCGCGGGAGATGTTGTTGCTGATCATCCGGAGACAGTCGTTCCATCGTGAATCTATGGTTGAAACGCTGGCTTCCATTCTTTTGGGTAAAGTGGCAAATTCGTATGAGCCGAATTGCGAGTGCAAAGGTACGTCGTTTTTTTGAAACTACAAAATGAGCCTCAAAAAAAAGTCCTCTTGACAGAGGCCGTAAACGGCACGTTTTCAGTGGTATGTAGAAGGGCTGTTCGGAAAATGTCGCGCAGCTTATTTTGTAGTATTAAGATGCTGATATACAAAAAAATGTGGCGTAAGCATCAGCTCGCGCCACAAAAAATATTTGAGTTCATAATTGCCGAAAACTTAATGTATTATCATCGATGTAAAATACGGTATGAAGGATTGCTTCTTATTCGGATTTTTTTCGGATAACGAAGAAATTGCCAACCAATCCTTATTTGTCCTTTTTACCGAATACGGAGAAGTGTACGTAGCGTTTTGGATGTGCTTTGAGGTCCTCGACAAGGGCTGACGCACCGTTGACCGTTTGGTTGAGATTGGTGTAGAGCGAGGTGTCGTTGAGGAGGAGTCCCACGGTGTTGTCGGGCGAGTTGAGGCGATCGGACATCTGTTTGAGGTTGTCCATCGTGCCGTCCACCCTGGCCATGGTGCCTTGCAGATCGAGCCCGTTGAGCTTGTCGGTGAGTTGTGTGACGCCCTCGCCGGCTTTCGTGAATGTCTGAGCCATCTGCGGCACGTCCTGTTCGAGCAGTCGATTGAGGTCGCGGCTGCTTTTGTCGAGGTTTGCGGTTACGGTTTCAGCGTTGGCGAGAATCTTCTTGAGGTTGGGATCTGACGCCAGGGTGTTGAGTGAGGTGAGCAGCGAGTCCACCTTCGTCAGCGTCATCTCAAGCTTGGGGATGAAGGCTGCGGCCTTGGACATCAGTCCGTTGTTCTCGCCTGAGGGGATGGTATCGCCTGTGGAGTATCGTTCCGTGGGATGATTGCCCATCATCAGGTTGAGTGTACAACCGCCCAGCATGGCTTCGTCGAGCACGGCTTGCGTGCCCATGGGTATGCGCATGCCATGTTCTACGTCGATCTTGATGATGACGCCGCGTCCGGGATGTTCGTAGTCGTAGCGTATGTCCGAGACGATGCCGACATTGTAACCGTCGGCATAGACGGGACTAGACTTGGCGAGTGCCTTGGCGTTGCGGAAATTGATGTAATAGGTGTCGTGTGCATGGAAGAGTGAGACACCCTGAAGAAATTTGATGGTGAAGAAGAGGAGCACGAGAGCGATGATGCCCGACACTCCGATTTTCACTTCGCGTGATATTTTCATTTCTTATTAGCTTTATAATTCTTGATTGCTTCGTAAATACTCTTTGCAAGTTGGTCCACTCCGCGCTGGCTCAGTAGGTATTCCTCTTCGGAGGCGGTAGTGATATAGCCAAGTTCGATGAGGCACGACGGCATGGAAGTTGCTCTGAGGACAAGGAATCCGGCTTGGTGAACGCCTTTGTCCGGTCGTCCTGCGCTGCGGAACTGCTTCTGGATGAAGGTGGCCAGCTTGACGCTTTGCTCCATATAGGTGTCCTGCATGAACTCGAAGATGATGTATGATTCTGCGCTTTTGGGATCGAATCCCTCGTATCGGTTCTCATAGTCCTTCTCGAGCATGATTGCTGAGTTCTCGCGCTTAGCGACGGCAAGGTTGTCTGCCGCGCGGTGCATACCGAGGGTGTAGGTCTCGGAACCTCTTCCCTGGGCTTTGCCGGGCAGGGCATTGGTATGGATGCTCACGAAGAGGTCGGCCTTGGCGCGATTGGCGATGGCGGCGCGCTCGTCGAGTTCGACAAAAACATCCGTCTTTCGGGTGTACACGACTTTGACGTCTTTCAGGTTCTGCTCAACGAGCTTACCTACGGCGAGTGCCACGGCCAGGTTGATGTTCTTTTCCTTGCCCCTTTTGCCCAGCGCTCCTGGGTCCTTGCCGCCATGTCCAGCATCGAGGACGAGGGTAAACGTATTATCGCACCACACTTGTGCCGCTGGCGCGAGGGTCAGCAGCACAAGGCAGATAGCACGGAAGATGATATGTCTCATTTCGTGTGCAAAGATAGTGAAAATTGAGGTATTTATATTATAATTTAAGGTATAATTATAGTTTTTTAATGTAAAAGGGAATGGTTGAGGCATTTAGAAGTGCACTCGTGCTCCCGCGAGCACGACGATGCCGGGTTGCGGGATATTGCCGAGATCATAGTAGCGGCGGTTGGTCAGATTGGTGCCTTCAGCCCACAGCTCGTAGTGCTTTGCTGCCCATCGCAGTTTGAGGTCCAGTGTGGCGTACGGCTTGTATTGCACGAGTTGTCCCGTGGACTGCGCGTCCTCGTAGAGGAGATAGCTTCCTTCGCGATCCTGCCAACGAAAGCTCCATGATGCGGAGAGGTGCGACCACACTGGATGGTCGATCGTGGCCACGACCTTATGGCGCAGGTATTCCATGGCGTAGTTGGACTTATAGACGGGCTTGCCGTCGCGCCGGTGCTGGTGGATGAAGGCGTAAGCTAAATGGCCGCTGACCTTCGCCCATTGCACGTCGGCCTGTGCCGAGACACCTGCGTTGTCGAGGTCGAAGTTGGCGCTGTTGAAGACGTCGTCGGCGCTGTACATGACCCAGTCGATGAGGTCTTTTCCGCGATGATAGAAAGATTTGAGCATGAACTGACAGCAGACCTTCGAGAACTGGTAGGCGGCTTTGGCTCCGAGTTGGAAGCTGTGGCTTTCCTCAGCTCTCATGCCCTGGTTGCCTTCGTGTGTCGGGCTCTTGTAGTAGAGGTCCGTGAACGTCGGCAAGCGGAATCCCTTGTTGTAGGACGCAAAGAGCCGCCAGTTCGGGGAAGGCGTTAACGCCAGGTCGATGCCGGGATAGAAGTGGAGGCGAGTGTCGAATCGTGTATTGTAGTTGCCGAGCAAGCCCATGCTGACGGTGAATCGTGGCAGGATGAGGTTGTGCTCGAGGTTAAATGAAAGGTTGGTGCGTGTGTCGTGGTGGGAATAGAAGATGTTCTCGTGAGGCACTTTGGGAAGCCTGTCGCCGTTTAAGGGCATGCCGAGCGAAGTGCTGTAGATGCCCTCCTCGCGCACTTCGGCTCCGAGTGCCGTTCGTCCTGCTATCCATCGCAGGTCTGCCGTCACCTTGGCACCGTGGACATCGGTTCGATGGAAGTTCTCGCCCTTCGTGGTGCCTCGGATAAGTTCGAAGTTGTCATAGAGGCGGTTCCAATAGACCTCGGGATGAAGGCGTACGCGGCCTTTGCTCTCTACGCCGGCGCTTACGATGTAACGTGTATTGCGCTCGTATTGATTGGGATAGGCTGCGCTGTAGAAGGTGTTGGCGCCATAGCTTTTCTGGCTGTATCCAGCCTGCCACCTAATGCGGAATTCCTCGGAGTCGATGTTTCCGCTGTGGTAGAGGTTTCCGCGTTTGAAATCGGAGTTCGTGGTAGCGCCGTCGGAGCGTTGGAAGGCGGCTGAAAGCGTCCCCCATTTCAAGGCTCCCCTTGCATTGCCGCCGACGGTTCCATAGCTGCCGCCGTGTGCGCCGGCCTCGATGTTGGCTTTAGTGTCTTGCTTGGTGACGATGTTGACAGCTCCTCCGAATGCCGAAGCACCATATACGCGCGATGCAGCGCCTTCGAGTACTTCGATGCGCTCGATGTCGGCAAGGCTGACGGGGAAGTCGGCAGCGAGATGACCGGTGTGAGGTGATGAGATGTTGACGCCGTTCAGTAGAAGTGTGATTTGGTCGAACGTGCCGCCATTGATGCTGATGTCCGTTTGAATACCAAAGCCGCCGCGCTGCCGGACATCGATGCCGACGACTGTTTTCAATAGATCGTTGACGCTTTGCGCCGCCGCCGCTTCAATCTGCTGCCGCGTGATGACGCTAACGATTCGTGCCGACTGCAGCGTTGTCAGCGGAGACATCGTCCCCGTGACGGCCACTTCCGTGAGTTCCTTCTCGTCGGCTTCGCTCTCAGCTTCTGGAGCTGCAGCGGGTTGAGCAGCCTGAACCTTGGGGAGATTCACGCTGGCCAGCATACCGATGGAGAGCACGCCGATTCGTACTTCGCGGTGCAAACTGGCAAAAACGCTGTAGCCTCCGCGGGTGAAGTGGCGGAAGGTGTAGGCACGTCTGAGCTTGTTTTGTTGTTTGAACATAAATGTTTGAGGTTATGAGGTTATGAGGTTGTGAGGTTATGAGGTTGATTTAATGGAATATGGAGAACAGCCCTCCTTCGGGTTTCTTGAAGTAGCGGTCGAGCTGCTTGAACATGGCTGTGCGCGAGAACACGACGACGCGGTCGCCCGGTTGGATCTGTGTGCGTCCGTTGACGAGGATGCCTTCGCCGTTGCGTACGAGTCCGCCGATGGTGATGCCCTTGGGCAGTCCGAGTTTCATGACGGGCTCCCGTGTGACCAATGCGCCTTCGACGACATCGAGTTCTGCCACGTCAGCGTCTGCGATGGTCAGGCTCTTCACGCTGGCCACGTCGGCATCGAGCATCATCTGATAGATGTGGCTCGCAGCGATGGCTTTCTTGTTGATGATGGTTCCAATGTCGAGCTTCTCGGCCATAGTGATGTAGTCTGTGTTCTCGACCATGGCCACGGTCTTGCGTACGCCCATTCTCTTGGCAGCCAGACATGCGAGTATGTTCGTCTCGGTGTCTGGGGTTAAGGCGCAGAAGGCTTGCGTCTGGCGTATTCCTTCTTCCTGCAGAAGCTGTGTGTCACGTCCGTCGCCATTGATGATCAGCACGTTGTCGTTGTCGAGCAGCTCGGTGAGCTTGCGGCAACGATCGGCATCCTGTTCGATGAGCTTCACGTCCATGTAGTCGGGGAGCCGATGGCAGGTCTGCACGGCGATGCGTCCTCCGCCCATGATCATCAGTTTCCTGACGTCGGGATAGCTCTCTTTGCCCACGAGCTGCCGGATGTTGGGCACGAAGAGCTTTGTGGTCATGAAATAGGCGATGTCGCCGAGCTTGAGCTCATCGAAGCCGCCAGGGATGATGGTGTCCTCGTCGCGCTTGATGGCCACGATGTGATAGGGCGAGTCTGGCGGGCATAAGTCCTTGAGCTTCTGCCCGTAGAGCGCCGTGGCCTCTTCGCGCAATTTGATGCCTAAGATCATCAGCGCTCCTTGGTGCACTTCCCACCATTGCCTCACCCACGACCTTCGAACGCCATCGACGATTTCCTGTGCTGCCAGTGCTTCGGGATAGATCAGTGAGCCGACGCCCATGGAGTTGAAGAACTCGAGGTTCTTGGGTTCGAGGTATTCTCCGTTGTCGATTCGCGCCACCGTCTTCTTCGCTCCGAGGCTGTTGGCCAGCAGGCAACAGGTGAGGTTCTTGGTCTCGGAGGGCGTCACGGCAATGAACAGATCGGCTTGCGGCGTCCCGGCTTCCTTGAGCCCGCTGATGCTTGTCGGCGAGACGTTCAATGTCATCAGATCGAGCCCTTCGCAGGCGTTGAGCAGCTTCTGCTCGTCGGGGTCGATGAGTACTATGTCGTTGCTCTCTTTGGTGAGCAGGGCGGCCAGATGACTTCCAACAGCGCCTGCACCGGCAATGATGATCTTCATAGGGTCTTAATGTCTGTGGTGTATGAAAACTGTCAACGCGTCAGTGCGTTCTTTATTCCTTCGACGTCGATGCCGCAGAGGCGGTGGAGGTCAGCGACGGGACCGTGTTCGACGAACTGATCGGGCAGACCCAGGCGCGTGACTTGTGCCGTCATGCCGTGGTCTGACAACCATTCCAGCACCGCCGAGCCGAATCCTCCGTTGCGTACGCCGTCCTCGAGGGTCACGATGCGTCGGAATCGGGCTCCCACTTCCGTGAGCAGACGCTCGTCCAACGGCTTGAGGAATCGCATGTCGTAGTGGGCTATCGAGCGTTCGGGATGCTCCGCTTCCACCTGGCGAATGGCTTCCTGAGCGGCAACGCCGATGGGGCCAATGGAGAGCAGGGCGATGTCTTTCCCATCCTTGAGCTTGCGTCCACGGCCGATGGGCACTTCCTGCATCGGACACTGCCAGTCGGCAAACGAGCCGCGGCCGCGCGGGTAGCGGATGACGAAGGGGCCTTTGTCCTTCAGCTGAGCTGTGTACATGAGGTGGCGCAGCTCGTGTTCGTCCATCGGCGAGGCGATGGTCAGGTTCGGAATCGGACGCAGGTAAGCCAGGTCAAAAGCGCCGTGGTGTGTTGGGCCGTCCTCACCCACGAGCCCTGCGCGATCGAGGCACATCACCACGTTCAGTCGCGAGATGCATACGTCGTGGATCAGATTGTCATAAGCCCGTTGTGCGAACGAGCTGTAGATATTGCAGAAGGGTAGGAGGCCGTCCTTCGCCATGCCTGCAGAGAAGGTCACGGCATGACCTTCGGCGATGCCTACGTCGTAGGCGCGGTCGGGCATGGCCTCCATCATGATATTCATCGAGCAGCCTGTCGGCATGGCGGGCGTGACGCCGACGATGCGTTCGTTCGCGCGCGCTAATTCTAATAAGGTGTTGCCGAAGACATCCTGGAACTTGGGCGGCAGTCCCGATTCGTCCTTTCTGATGAGCTCGCCCGTCTGCGGGTCGAACTTGCCCGGCGCGTGCCACAGCGCTCCTCCCTTTTCGGCGGGTTCGAAGCCTTTGCCTTTGACGGTGTGAATGTGTAGGAGCTTGGGGCCGCTCATCTCCTTGATCGTGCGCAGCGTCTTCACCAAGTCGATCACGTTGTGTCCGTCGGTGGGTCCGAAGTATCGAACGTCCATGCCTTCGAACATGTTCTGCTGGCGGTTGATGAGACTCTTCAACGAATTGTTGAAACGCAGGATGCTGCGCTTGCGTTCCTCGCTCATCCATCCCCACGAGAGCAGCTGTCGCGACGCTTTGTAGCGGATGCGGTTGTAGGTGGGGTTGGTCTGCAACTTGTGCAGCAGACTCTTCATGCCGCCCACGCTGTGGTCGATACTCATGTTGTTGTCGTTCAGGATGATGAGTACGTCATTGGGCGTGTTGGCTGCGTTGTTGAGTCCTTCGAAAGCGAGTCCTCCGCTCATGGCTCCGTCGCCGATGACAGCGATGACGTGGCGCTTCTTCTCGTGCTTGGCTTTAGCCGCCAGCGCCATGCCCAGCGCAGCGCTGATGCTGTTTGAGGCGTGTCCGGCGGTGAAAGCGTCGTATTCGCTCTCCTCGGGCGAGGGGAACGGTTTGAGGCCGCCCAGATGGCGGTTTGTGCGGAAGGCTTCGCGGCGACCCGTCAGGATCTTGTGGCCGTAGGCTTGATGGCCTACGTCCCAGACGATGCGGTCGTAGGGCGTGTCGTAAACGTAATGCAGGGCCACGGTTAGTTCTACGACGCCCAGGCTGGAGGCGAAGTGGCCGGGATTCCCGGACAGCTCGTCAATGATGTCCTGGCGCAGCTCACGGCACACCTCAGGCAGCTGCTCCAAGGGCAGTTGGCGCAGGTAAGCCGGCAGTTTGATGCGTTCCAGGAGCGGAAACGCGTGTTGGTTTGTTGATGTCATTTCATAGAATTTCGCGGCAAAGGTAATAAAAAGATTAAAGATTAAAGATAGAAGATGGAAGATTTTGCCTTTTCATGGGTATATTTCATATTTTATGTTTCATAATTTGTCTATCCTATCACATTTTTGCCTATCTTTGTCGCATGAAACTGATTACTCCCATAGAGATACCATCTCTTCCACGTCCGCTGAATCTGCATAATCGTGTGGCTTTCATCGGTTCGTGCTTTGCTGAACACATCGGCGCGAAGATGCGCCAGAGCGGTCTGCCGGCGCTCGTCAATCCTTTTGGCGTGCTCTATAACCCGTTGAGCATCCTGAACATGCTGACAGCCAACCCGATGTCGGACGACCTCTATTTCAAGGACGACGACGACCGTTGGCATTGCTGGCTCACCGACAGCCACTCCAACGCTTCGACCCTCGAGGCGTGCCGGGCAGCTGTGCTCGCAGCTCGCGGCAAGCTGGTTGAATGGAATCCTACGACCATCATCATCACCCTCGGCACCAATCGCTACTACAGCCTTGCGGCTCGTGCCGATGAGCTTGTCGTGGGCAATTGCCACAAGTGTCCGTCTTCGGCCTTCGTCGAACGTTCGCTGACGATTGACGAGTGCACCGCCACCCTCGAGACGCTGTGCGGCCTTTTCCCCCGTGCGCAGGTCATCTTCACCGTATCGCCCTATCGCTACGCCAAATACGGCTTCCATGAGAGCCGCCTGTCCAAGGCTGTGCTCCTCATGTCGGTCGATGCTGTGCAGCGCCGTCGTCCGGATCAGGTGGCCTATTTCCCCGCCTACGAAATCCAACTCGACGAGCTCCGCGACTACCGCTTCTATGGTCCTGACCTCCTGCATCCCTCCGAGCAGGCCATCGACTACATCTGGGAACGCTTTACCGAACAGTGCATCGACAACGAGACGCGACGCTACCTCTACGATTTCGAACCTATCCGCAAGGCGCTTGCCCATCGTCCCGAGGATCCCGACTCACCCGCAGCTCTCCGCTTCCGCGAGCAGACGCAGCAGCGCCTGCGTGAGCTCATGGCTAAATATAACATTGAACTTTGATTATTGAACATTGAAACCGAAGCTTGTGTAGCGCTTTCAACTCTCAACTTTCAACTTTCAACTCTCCATATGTCCTATCCTATTTCCACCATCACAACCCTCATCGGCGCTCATCGCTTCGGCAGCGCTGAATGCCGCATTGATTGGCTGCTCACCGACAGCCGGTCTCTTGTCTTTCCTGAGGAGTCGCTCTTTTTTGCCATTCGTACCCAAAAGAACGACGGCCACCGATACATCCCCGAACTTTACCGCCGCGGCGTCCGCAATTTCGTGGTGTCGCAGGTGCCCGATCACCCCGAGTCCGATGCCAACTACCTCAAGGTCACCTCACCGCTCAAGGCGATGCAACGCCTTGCCGAGCGCCATCGCGAGGAATTTTCTTGTCCTGTCATCGGCATCACGGGTTCCAACGGCAAGACCATCGTCAAGGAGTGGCTCTACCAGCTTCTCGCACCCGATTTTGCCATCACACGTTCGCCGCGCTCCTGGAACTCCCAGATCGGCGTGCCTCTCTCCGTGTGGCGTTTGTCCGAGCAGACGCAGCTTGGCATCTTCGAGGCCGGTATCAGCGAGCCCGGCGAGATGGAAGCCTTGCGCGATATCATACAGCCTACCATCGGCATCATCACGCATCTCGGCTCTGCCCACGACGAGAACTTTGGCAGTCGTGAGGAGAAATGTCGGGAGAAGCTGAGACTCTTCCACGACGCGCGCGTTCTTATATATAATAAGGACGACGAGATGATCGACACCTGTGTCCGCCAGAGCAACTTCCCTGGACAGATCATCGCCTGGAGCCGCAATGACGCAAACTTGGCACCCTTCATCGAAGCCCTTACCAGCGATGGCCGTGTGGGCACCGTCCTCGTCGAAGATGCCATCCATTGCATCTGTGTCTGCCGCCACTTCGGACTCGCTGACGATGTCATCTTGCAGCGATTGCTGCACCTTGAACCCGTAGCCATGCGTCTCGAAGTCAAGGAGGGACGCAACAACTGTACCCTGATCACAGATACCTGCAACAGCGACCTTGGATCCCTCGAGATAGCGCTCGATTTCATGCGCCGACGCACTCTCAACGACCAGCAAGCTGCCACACCGACGCCTTCAACCCTCATCCTGTCAGACATCAAACAGACGGGACTAACCCTCACCGAGCTTTACCAGCAGGTCGCCATCCTCGTGCAGCAATATGGTGTCGATCAGTTCATAGGAATCGGCCCCGAGGTGAGCGCAGGCATGGCCAATGTCGGCCGAATCCGCGAAGAGGGCGCTGCGATGAACGACATGACCTTCCCCACCGTAGATGCTTTCCTTGCCTCGCCCACGTTCAGAGCTCTTGCCGACCGCGTCATCCTCATCAAGGGTGCCCGCCAAGCACGCTTCGACCGCATTGCCGACGCGCTTGTGCAGAAAGTCCACGAGACCATTCTCGAGGTTAACCTGGCTGCCGTCGTCGATAACCTCAACTTCTACCGTTCCTTCATGCGGCCCGAGACGAAGATGATTTGCATGATTAAGGCATCGGCCTACGGTGCCGGAGCCGTGGAGGTGGCCAAGACCCTGCAGGACCATCGCGTCGATTACCTCGCCGTGGCTGTGGCCGACGAGGGCGTGGAGCTGCGACGCGCCGGCATTACCGCTAATATCATGGTTATGAACCCCGAGATGAGCAGTTTCCACACGCTCTTTGAGTACCATCTCGAACCCGAGGTCTATAGCTTCCGTCTTCTTGATGCGCTGATTCAGGCTGCTGAGCGCGAAGGTATTACCAATTTCCCCATCCACATCAAGCTCGACACCGGTATGCACCGCCTTGGCTTCGATGCCTGTGCAACGGGTGCGCTCAAGGATGTCGACGCCCTCATCGCACGTCTCCGTGCGCAGCAAGCCCTTATCCCGCGTTCCGTCTTCAGCCATTTCGTGGGTTCAGACAGCGAGAACTTCGACCAGTTCTCTCAGCTCCAATGGCAGCGCTTCCTGCGTGCTGCCGACCAGTTGCAGGCTGCCTTCCCGCATCCCATCCTGCGTCATATCTGCAATTCTGCCGCCATCCAGCATTTCCCCGAGCGCCACTGCGACATGGTGCGGCTCGGACTTGGACTCTATGGCATACAGCCTTTAGAGATTAAGGACAACTCTAATCTCACCCCCATCTCCACGCTCAAGACCACCATCCTGCAGATTCACGACGTACCGGCCACCGATACTGTTGGTTACAGCCGCCGCGGTCATCTCACGCGCGACAGCCGCATCGCTGCTCTGCCAATAGGCTATGCCGACGGCCTGAACCGTCATCTCGGCTGCGGCGCCGGTTACTGTCTGGTCAACGGTCAACGTGCTCCCTATGTCGGCAATATTTGCATGGATGTCTGCATGATTGATGTCACAGACATCCCCTGCCAGGAAGGCGACACCGCTGTCATCTTCGGCCCTGAGTTGTCACCTTCCGTTCTGGCCGACATCATAGGCACCATCCCCTACGAGATCCTTACCTCTGTGTCGCCGCGTGTCAAGCGCGTCTATTATCTCGATTGATTCGCATAATAATATATGAAAGAGGCTGTGCCACGCTCATGACACAGCCTCTTTGCTTTTGGTGAGAGACCATCAGCTTTCGGAGCTGTTGGCTGCCTTCAGTTCCGGCCAGCCGTCCTCGCTCCAGAGAATCTCACGTTGGATGAGGATGCCTTGACCAGAGTGTTTGTAGCTGTAGCCGTGACAGATGAAAAGGTCACGGCCGTCGGGCAGGTGGTAGGCTGCGCTGTGGCCTGCCGCCTCGAAGTTCTTCTTGTCGCCTTCGATGACCAAAGAGCCGCCACCGTGAGCCATGTCGCGGCCATCGCGGTCGAGGTAGGGACCTTGAACCTTAGTGCTACGCCCGACGACGACTTTGTAGTTGCTTTGGACGCCTCGGCAGCAGTAGTCGTGGCTGACAAAGAGGTAATAGTGGTCGCCATGGCGGAAGATGAAGGGCGCTTCGATGGCGTTGCGGCCAGCGAACTTCGAGGTGGGGTTGGGTTCTGCATGTAGGGTGTCGCGCAGGGCTATGCGGCGCGCGATGGTGTGCGGTTGGGCATCGGCGGCGATATGCATTGTCGTATCGAGCGGAGCCATTTGTATGCCGTCCCAGAACGAACCCCATGTGAGCCATGGCATGCCGCTGTCATCGATGATGAAGGCGGGATCGATGGCATTCCAGTTGTCGCGTCCCTGACGCGATGCGACCAGGCAACCCTCGTCGCGCCATCGGTAGTTGACCGAGTCGCGGAAGTTGAGGGTGGGGGAGGAGGCAAGGCCGATGGCAGAGGTGTTGCGCCCGAAGGTGGAACAGGAATAGGCCATCCACCAACGGTCGCGATAGCGGATGACATCAGGTGCCCAGACGTGGTTGCGGAATCCCGGCACGCTGTCCGTGGTCCACGACGGCAGCCACTGCCGCGCCGCCAGGTCTGCGCCTTCGATGGGCTGCAGCGCAGGACGTCGCTGCACGGTCCAAGTGCGCAAGTCCGTGGACGTGCTCAGCTGGACGCCCATGCCTGTTGCAAACAGATAATAGGTGCCGTCTTCGTAGGCCATGACGGGATCATGCACCATCGGCGTCTCGGTGGTGAAGGATTCGGGCAATCGTTGGCGACGGCCTTGAGGCGACGGCTGTGGCGTCTGAGCCAGCAAGGTCAGATTGGTCGCAACAGCGAGAATCAGTAGTGCGCGACGTTTCATGCGTGTTTGTGTTAATTGATGATCCGATTATTTCAGCACTCCGAGTTCTTTGCCTACCTTAATGAAGGCGTTGATGCACTTGTCGAGCTGCTCGCGGTTGTGGCCGGCTGAGATCTGCACGCGAATGCGGGCCTGACCCTTAGGCACGACGGGGTAGTAGAAACCGGTGACGTAGATGCCCTCGTCCTGCAGGCGTGCGGCGAAGCGCTGGCTGAGTGGGGCATCGTAGAGCATCACGGCGCAGATAGCACTCTGCGTGGGCTTGATGTCAAAGCCGCTGGCCATCATCTTGTCGCGGAAGTAGTTGACATTCTCCACGAGGCGGTCGTGCAGCTCGTTCGATTCGTCGAGCATCTTGAACACTTCGAGGGCTGCGCCGACGATGCCGGGAGCCAGCGAATTGGAGAAGAGATAAGGACGCGAGCGCTGGCGCAGCAGGTCGATGATCTCCTTGCGTCCCGTCGTGAAGCCGCCCATAGCGCCGCCGAAGGCCTTGCCGAGCGTGCCGGTGTAGATATCTACCCGTCCGTAGGTGTTGAAGAACTCGCTGACACCGCGTCCTGTGGGGCCTACGACGCCTGCCGAGTGACTTTCGTCCACCATGACCATCGCGTCGTACTTCTCGGCCAGTTCACATATCTTGTCCATGGGCGCTACGTTGCCGTCCATCGAGAAGACACCGTCTGTAACGACGATGCGGAAACGCTGTTCCTGAGCCGCTTGCAGCTGGCGCTCGAGGTCTTCCATGTCGGCGTTGGCATAGCGGTAGCGTTTGGCCTTGCACAGACGTACGCCGTCGATAATCGAGGCGTGGTTCAAGGCATCTGAGATGATGGCATCTTCCTCGGTCAGCAGCGGCTCGAAGACACCACCGTTTGCGTCGAAGCAGGCGGCGTAGAGAATCGTGTCTTCGGTCTTGAAGAACTTGCTGATGGCATCTTCCAGCTCCTTGTGCACGTCCTGCGTGCCGCAGATGAAGCGCACGCTGGACATGCCGTAGCCGCGGCGGTCCATCATCTTCTTGGCGCCTTCGATGAGGCGCGGGTGGTTCGAGAGGCCGAGATAGTTGTTAGCGCAGAAGTTCAGCACTTCCTTGCCGGCGACTTCGATGGCGGCAGCCTGCGGGCTGCAGATGAGGCGCTCCTCCTTGTAGAGGCCGGCCTCGCGGATCTCCTTCAGCGTCTGCTGAAGATGTTCTTGCATTTTTCCGTACATAAGATTAGTTTATCGTTTAAAGATTGATGTTTTTGGTGAAAGTTTACAGATAAATGAGATTTCTTGTGTGCAAAGATAGCGATTTTTGGAATGTAATGGCATAAAGAGTGAAGAAAAACACATATTTTATATCTTTTAAGGAAAAAACTTTCAACTTTCAATGTCCAACTCTCAACTTTTCCTTATCTTTGTAGCGCAAAACAGCTAACTACCTCTAATAAATCAATTATCAATCTGTAAACATTAAACGATAAACCTCACGATGAAGAACATTCTCGTTATTGGATCCACGGGCCAGATCGGCTCGGAACTTACAGCAGAATTAAGAAAACGCTATGGCGGCGCCCACGTGGTGGCCGGTTACATCCCCGGCGCAGAGCCTAAGGGCGAGTTGGCTGAAAGCGGTCCCTCCGCCATCGCTGACGTTACCAACGGCGAACAGCTGGCAGCCATTGTGCGCGACCACCAGATCGACGCCATCTACAATCTCGCCGCCCTGCTCAGCGTCGTTGCCGAACAGAAGCCGCGCCTGGCGTGGAAGATAGGCATCGACGGGCTGTGGAACGTCCTCGAAGTGGCGCGCGAAAACAAGTGCGCCGTGTTCACACCCTCGAGCATCGGTTCTTTCGGCCCCAACACTCCCCACGAGCTCACGCCACAGGACACCGTGCAGCGTCCTAAGACGATCTACGGCGTGTCGAAGGTCTGCACAGAGCTGCTCTCCGACTATTACTACACGAAGTACGGCGTGGACACCCGCTCGGTGCGCTTCCCCGGTCTCATCAGCTATGTCACACCTCCGGGAGGCGGCACAACGGACTACGCCGTCGATATCTTCTACGCTGCCGTGCGTGGCGAAACATTCGTTTGCCCCATCGCTGAAGGCACGCGAATGGATATGATGTACATGCCCGACGGATTGCGTGCTGCCATCGAACTGATGGAAGCCAACCCCGATAAGCTCATCCACCGTAACGGCTTCAACGTCACGGCCATGAGCTTCCCACCCGAGAAGATCTATGCAGAGATCAGGCGGCGTGTGCCCGACTTCAAGATGGTCTATGACGTCGATCCCCTGAAGCAGGCCATTGCCGAGAGCTGGCCCGACAGCCTTGATGACAGCGCAGCACGCGAGGAATGGGGATGGCGACCCGAGTACGGCATTGGTGCCATGACGCGTGACATGCTCGAGAAACTCAGCAAGAAACTGCTGGATAAATGAGGCATATTGATGATTGAGGAATGATGATTGCAGGTCGTCACAAGCCTTGAAGAACGAAAGGCGAGACACGTGATCCTCATTCCTCATTCTTCAATCATCATTCCTCATTCTTCAATCTTCATTCCTCATTCTTCATTCCCCAATAATCCACGGCATGTTTTACGGAGAGGTATTGTCAATCATCGTTGCGATGACGTGGACCATCACGGCCTTGTGTGCCGAGGTGGCCAGTCGCCGCATGGGGCAGTTGCAGCTGAACGTGCTCCGTATGGCGGCATCGTTGGTCATCCTTGCCCTCATCCTGTGGGTGGCTACGGGCTCTCCCTTGCCTCGCGGCATGGGCATCGAGGCATTGGTGTGGCTGTTGGCTTCAGGAGCCATAGGCTATGTTTTCGGCGACTTCTGTCTCTTCTCGTCGTATGAGCTCATTGGCAGCCGTATGGGTCAGCTCTTCATGACCCTTGCTCCTCTCTTCTCTGCCTTGACGGCTTGGGTGTTGTTGGGCGAGACACTGTCGCCGCGTGCCCTCCTCGGCATTGCCGTCACCCTTAGCGGCATTGGCTTGACTGTCCTTTCGCGTGGCGGGAAACATAAGGTCGGACTCAACCTCCCCTTGCGTGGCATCCTTTTGGGTATAGGAGCCGGCATGGGGCAGGGTATAGGCATTGTCCTCTCCAAGGTTGGCATGGGCTTGTGCGACGCTACGCCGCTGCTGCCCATGGCGGCCACGATGGTTCGTGCTGCTGCCGGACTCGTGGGCTTCGGTCTCGTATATAGCTTCCGAGGCGACCGTCGGCGCATGCGTGAAGGGCTGCACGATCGTACGACCATGACGGCAGCCACCGGTGCCATCATCACGGGACCCGTCATCGGCGTGTCGCTCTCCTTGTTGGCTGTGCAGCTGGCTCCGGCCGGCATCGCCTCCACGCTCATGGCCTTGACGCCCGTCTTCATCCTGCTGCCCTCGCGCTGGCTCTTCCATCAGCGCATCACGGCGCGTGAAGTCCTCGGTGCCCTCATCGCCGTCGCCGGCGTGGCGTTGTTCTTCCTATAACCTCTGAATTCCTAAATCGTTTTCGTTTTCGTTATGAACTATTCCAGATTATCCTTTTTCCACGGATTGGCTTCCGTGATGGTGGCAGTGGTCTGCGTGGCCGCTACCTCGTTTGTATCCTGTACCGGCAGCACCACGAAGGCACCGGCAGTAGTGAGCTATGTCGGCGTGAACAGCGACGGACGTCTGTTCCTCGATTCCCTGTTCGGCCTTGTCGATAGCACCGAGCGCTATTGGATCAACACGGAACCTGCGGCTGCAGAATGTATGCTGCTCACGGCGCAGGAGGATTTCAACGGCGACGGACAGACTGACGCCTTGGTGACCAACGTGCAGGCCTGCGGCGGCAATGCCGTTGGCAACAGCTTCTTCTTCGTCACTTACGTCGGCGACGGACAGTTTGCCCTCTCCAATTCCTTTGGGTCGAATGTTTACGACGATCTGAGCATCGAGACGTGGGAGGGGATGAAGTCCGTCGTTATCACCGAATCGTCGTTCGACGAATGGACTGAGGAGTACGAGAACCACGTCGAGCGCTATGTCCTCGTCGATACCTTCGCCCTGCGTGCCGTGACGCCCGAGAGCGTATCGCCGATGCCTACCATCTCCCTCGACGAATGGTCGAAGCTCGAGGAAATGGAGGACATGGGCGAGGAGGTGGAGATGAGCGATGAGGATTCCATCAAGTACTTGGGATGTGATATTTTCGACGACCTCTACAGCAGTCATTGCAGCTGGTACTGTGGCGGCGAGGTGTTGCAGGTCACGGCTTCCAGCTGTCGCCAGGATGCCGACTCGACGTTCGATGCCGGCCATGCCCACGATTTCAGCCATGAACAGGTGTGGGCACCCGAGGGCAAGGGCATTGGCGAGAGCCTCGTCTATCATTTCGCTGGCTCCTGTCCGCGTATCACAACGGTGAAGATTCTCAATGGCGACGTTGTGAGCGAAGAGGCCTGGCAGGCTTCTGCGCGTGTGAAGATGATCAAGATGTATATCAACGACAAACCCTACGCCCTGCTGGCCTTGCAGGACAGTCGCACGCTCCAGTGCTTCAACGTGGGCATCGTAGGTTTCCACGATGCTGAGGCTCCGAACTGGACGCTGCGCTTCGAGATCTTGGAGACTTATCCTGGCAAAAAGCAGGACGCGCCTGTGATCTCAGAACTCTATTTCGACGGAATCGACGTTCATTAAATCAAAAAATCGCCAAAAACTTGGTCGCGTCAGAAGAAAAGCGTACCTTTGCAGCCGCAAACGGCTGGTGAGGACTGCGCCAACGTTGTTTCGGCCTTTGCCTATGGCTCCGTAGCTTAGCTGTATAGAGCGTCGGATTCCGGTTCTCGCAAAGGAATCGGAGGACAGCCGGAGAAAGGAAATTTTGCAAAGTGCTCTGCGCCCATAGTTTAATGGATAGAATAGGGGATTCCGGTTCCTCTGATAAGGGTTCGATTCCCTTTGGGCGTACTCCACTTTTGCTTGTGATTTCCACTTGTGGAGCGTAAGTTTTCCGCTAAATTTCCGCTAAATTATGGCTACAATTACAATCGAAATCGGGCGCAGGGGAAAGAAAAAAGAGCGACCCGTGTCTTTCTTGATCTGTCACGGAAAGACGAAAAGGAGAATCCCCACCGAAATATCCGTCAGGGATTCCGAATTGTCATCGAATGGAAAGAAGGTCAAGGAGCCTATGAAGGCCATCCTTATAGAAAAGATGCGCCGCAAGCTCGAAGACAGGCTTATGGCCATGTCGCTTGAATTAGTCGGGCAGGATGTGGATGCCTCTTTTATCGCAGAACGTCTGATCGCGCATACCGGCAGTATCGATTTCTTTGAGTTTGCAGAGGATTGGATGAAACACACATCCACCACCAGCTTGAACAATTACAGGGTGATGCTTAACTCACTCGAAGCGTACCTCAAACAGAGGAAGCTTCCATTCACAAACATCACCTTCTCGCTTCTTAAGGGGTTTGAGGAACACCTTAAAGGTAAGCCGCGCGCACAATCCATGTACCTCGGGCTTATGCGACATTTGTACAGGGAAGCGATGCGAAGGTATAATACAGACTATGAGCAGGTGATTTCAAACGATCCGTTCATGAGGTATAAAGTGCCGCGTCAGCAGCTGAAAAAAGGCGTTCGTTCCCTTACTCTTGACACCTTGCTAAAAGTTTATAATTATAATGGACGCGCGCATAGTCGTGCGCAGATTGCAAGAGACTGTTTCATCCTCTCTTTTTGTCTTATGGGCATGAACTCAGTAGATCTGTTCAACTGCAGGGATTGCAAGAATGGAGTTATCAGGTACAATAGGACAAAGACAAGGGGAAGAAGAAGCGACGAGGCATATATTGAGGTAAGAATACATCCCTTCATCAAGGATCTTGTCGCGAAGTACAGGGATTCAACCCACGTATTCAATTTCCATACAAGATATTCCAACTATTCGACATTCAACTCAAACATCAATAAGGGACTAAAAGAAGTGGGAAAAGAAATCGGAGTTGATGATCTTGAATTTTACCAGGCGAGGCATACTTTTGCAACACTATCCAGAAATCTGATGAAATTCTCGAAAAGCGATGTGGACGAAGCTCTCAATCACGTTGGAACTATGGATATAGCTGATGTGTATATCACCAAGGATTTCTCGATAATAAACGAGAATAATTTTAAACTGATTGATCGCGTCTTTGGCTTATAATACAATCTCCCGCTATCTTCACAGACGGCGGGAGATTTCATTTTTACAAAAAAAGTGATAAACACTTACAAACTAACTAACTAAAACCTTAATGAAAAAAACTATTTAATCCAAAAAGAATATCAATCACCCTCACGGGCTTTTGGTTAAGCAGGTTTGAATCTGCTTAATATCTATATCAGTCTCCTTGCCAGCGTTATGAGCTTCTTGCGGTAGGCGAAGAGGATGACGGCGATGGAGACGTAGAAAGCATAGAAGCGGGTCTTATCCCACCACGTGTATTCACGGGGAACCTTCTTCGTGATGGTCTTCGTGATGGTCAGTCGCTCCTTACGATATACAATGCTGTCCTTCTGCTCTATCTCCTTCATGATCTCCACGGGCTTCTTCTGCGGCTTGTTGGCGAGGGAATGGTGCAGCTTGCCGTCCTTGATGGCTGCGTCGCTCACGGCGTAGTCCGTCTCGAGGTGGCTTGTGCTGTCCTCGGTGATGACACTCGACGACTGAGCAGGAATCGGTACAAGCACGGTGTCTGGAACGAATATCTTCTTATAGCGTATCTCGACCCGTGTGCTGTCGTTACGCTCTATGGTCTCCTTGGTGCTGCGACACCCACTCAAAAGGATACCTACGATGACGATGGCAATGATCGTCGCGAAAAGGATGATGAGGTCTGAGACGGTGTACCCGTCCTCAAAGTCCTCCCATTTGTTGTCTCTGTAATCCATAATGCCCTGTTTTGATGTTTAGTTACCCGTCTTGCACGGCTGCTTGAAAGCGTACTCGACGTTGATGTTAAGAACTTGGCACTTCATGCCGTTTACGGTGTGTTCTACGTGGGGACAATCCCGGCACGCTTTTTGTTCGTCTGTCATAGTGCTACCCTTTTATGAGTCCAAGTGCAATCTTAGCTGCTCGCAGGCACGGGAGGCGTTTCTTCGCCGTCACCGTACTGCCGTTGATAACTCTCGTGATGATGGTGTGCTCATCACGATCTGCGCGCTCATTGAGGCCGTGCGTCTGCCAAAACCATGCCGCCGAGTCCGTAGCCCAGCGAGGTTCTGAGAGTAGCTTCCATTGCTCATCAACGCAGAAGTCCATGCCGACGGCGGCTCCGTAGGCTCGGTAGTTGGCGCGCCCTGTCAGCTGTATCAAGCCGCGACCCTTGAAGCGCACGCCGTCACCCTTCTGAGTGTTTCCGAGGCTTCTCCTGCCCTCGTATGCCTTGCCCGATGCTATCTCCTCGGTGTACTTCAAGGAGCCGCTCTCCCAAGCAATCTGCGCCAAGAAGTGTGCTATGCGCATAGGCGTATTGATACCATGGCTCTGCATGGCTGCGTTCAAGTAATCTATGTATCGCTCGCAGTTCAGCGGCGAAGCGTTGGGCATTGCCCTACGCAGTTGGTCGTAAGTGATGGTCATGGCTACTCGAAATTTACGTTATCGTCGTCAATATCGGTGACGGCTTCCTTTTTCTTTGTTGCGAACTCCTTCAGCACCTCGGCAAGCACGCCTGCGAGGGCTTCCTTATCGACGAGCGTCATGCCCGCCTGCGCTATCTTCGCCGCCCTGCGCCGTTCCTTGTCCTCGGCCTTTTCATAGACTGACCAGAGTTCCACGCCGCAGAGGATGATGGCCATCAGCAGCTCGACAACGGGAATGGTGTAGTTCTGCTCCATGAACTGCGAGAGGCCGAAGTGCAGCAGCACGTCGATGCACGTGGCGATGAGCAGAATGCCCTGATAGACGAGGAACTTGGTCAGGCTGCGGCTGAAACCGTAGCTCGTCCGCGCCTCGCCGCGCATCTTTGCCTTACGAATGCCACTGACCAGATCTACGGCCATGGCGACAATGACGATGACCATGGCCAGCACGGCGACCATACACATCAGTCCCAATCCTTGTAGTACTTCTTGCATAGTTGTAGTTATTTAATAAAGTGAATCCAATTCCACGGCTTCCTCTTCTTGAGGTAGTCGTTCTCTTTCTCGCCGTAGTAGGCCTCTCGCTCATAGGGTATCATGATATACGCCCTCTTCCATGTCGGCCTGTGCCGTCCGTCGGCGCGTGTGCCACGGCTTTTGTCGAAGAGGCAGCGGAAGAGCTCAACGAGCCACATGAGGCCGTAGATAATGTAATACAGCGGCAGCACGAAAAGCGCCCACCATCCTATTACGAAGGACAGCCCGAAGGTGAGTGCTACTGCCAGGTACAGTATCTCCATCTGCTGCTTCCCGTGAATAAGCTCATGGCGCAGGTCGGCACCGACGGGTGTCTCATGAGCGAAGATGAACGGCCATAGCGTGATGGCCTTGAAGCCCTTGGGAGGGAACTTCTCTGAAACGATGATTCTCATAGTCATTTAGTCTTATCTGTTATTACTGGGCGCCACTGGGCTATCATCCGGCCGTCAGCCTCCTCTATGAGCAGGCAGCGACCGCAATACAGGTACACGCTACTCTTCTTCATTGGTGAGGATTGTTTCGGCGGTGGCCTTGGCAAGCGCACGCCATGACTGCATCTCGTTCCATTCTGCCTTGTGCAGGGTGGTCTTCGTCAGCAGGTAGTTGTTAATGACTGCCTCCATGTCGTCGGCTGAATACTTACTCCGGACTATGGCAGCGATGATGCCTGCGTAGTCCTTCTCCATCGTGAGCGGCTCCTTGTGGTCGTAATAGACCTCTTCGCACGCCCACCCCTCCTCAGTCTCCTCGATCCCGATGCGGATGATGGTTGTCATGGTGCCCGTGAAACGCACGGTCTCAAAGGGCAGCGGTTTGGTTTCGTAAATCTGTCTCATAGTTATATTGTTATTGGTCTGTATTTTCTTTTCAGTCTCACGCTCTCGTAGTGTCCCTTGACATAGAAGTTGTCGTAGAGGTTATCACTCATCAAGGACTTGCGGAACTTATACGTCCTGCGTCTCTTGCAGAAGCCGAGATAGCTGTTAAGGGTGCACTCGATATGCTGGAGGTCTATTGTATCGCACTGCCCGGACACCATCTTATCGTAGCCCTCGCAGTGTTCCTTCAAGCGTGCCACGGTCCTGTTGCTGAGGTACAGCCTGCCAGGCTTGATGAAGCTGCCGACGAAGAGTACGCCGTGGCTCACAGGCTGCAGATAGCGCTTGTCCTTGTGCATGGTTAGCACGAGATATCCGCGCAGGAACTTTTCCAGACGAGGTAGGCTGTCAACAAGAAAGCGGAGATCATCGCAGGCGAGGACGAAATCATCCACGAACTGCGCGAAGCAGTAGTTCCTGTGACGGAACAGCCATTTCACATAGGCCACAAAGTGCGACATATAGAAATTGGCGAAGAGCTGCGTCGTAAGGTTGCCGATGGGCATACCAGACTCCGAGGTGAAGAGCGATTTGTTCTTGGCCAGTCTCTGCCACCACGAAGGAGGCGAGTTGAGGATGCAGTCGGTCTCCGGGCGGTGCATGACTACGGTCTTCGTCGTGGCGAGCAGAATATCCTTGCAGGCTCCGTGGTACTTCCTCATGATGAACCTCTCCAGCAGCTGCCACAGCCTCTCCTTGTCTATCGACATGAAGAAGCCTACGAGGTCGCCACGGAACACCCATGCCTTGTTGCGGTAGTTGCCGCTGACGCGCCTCATACCTTCTGCTACGTACTCCACCGCCTTGTCCGTCCCGTAGCCCTTGCGGCAGTTGAACGATACATTGCCCTGCTCCACGAAACGATCCTCGAAGAGCGGGTTCAGACGAAGACATATCCAGTGGTGAACTATCCTGTCGCGGAACGATGCCGCGAAGACCTCCCGCAGCTTGGGATAGCGGACAAGGAAGCACGTTGACGTGCCTGGCTTATAACAGCCCGTCCACAGCTCTTCGGCGAGCACGGGTATATCCTCGTTGGCGATCTGCATATATTCCACGGCCTGCTCAGAGCGGCGTTTGCCCCTCATGCAGTCGTAGTAAGCCTCCCACACGGAAGAGATGAAATCCTTTGGCGGATAATCTTCGAGTGCTGCCACAGGCCGAACAACGTTCCCGTTGTACTTGTTGTTGTTGTTCGCGTTACCATTGTTGAAGTTCACGTTCCTCGCGTTGTTGCGGTTGTACTCAGTCGAACTCCAGTGGTAGCTGCCTATTTGCGACTCTGCAACTTCGTAACTGAAAGGCTTGCGCCTCGCAGTGAGCCGCCCATTCAAAGGATTATGTAGTACTCTGCTCATCATAGCGTATCATGATTTTGCACCCTCACTACGTTCATAATCGCGCCACGCCACACATTGCGCTATTATGCCTTTTGCCAAGGATTTCATCTTCTTTTCCGAGTGTTTGCTTATCACCTCCAGCTGCCGCAGTATGGTGATGTCATCATGCGTATCTTCCACAAGCACGCGAGCCATTGAGAGGTAGTCCGCACGTTCCTGCTGGTCTCGCGACGACTCACCGAGGCCGACGCATTTCTTGGCTTCGGAGATGGTCATGAGCACCGTGTCGAGGTACTTGGTGTATCTTCGCGGTGTCGTGTCGTAGAGCTTCACAAGCAGGTATTTCAGATTGGCCATATCTCTGTACAGCGGCAGCTGGCGCAGCGTGCGCTTGGCACGCTTCTTCGCCGTGCTGTCCTGTATGGCCTCCTGTGGGATGATGACGCCTTCGTTCGTTTCCATATTGCTTTGCTGTTTGAGGTTTATTGGAGGCGGTGTCTTAAAAGAGCCACCGCCATAAGGTAAAAGGGGATGTCCCTACGGGACAAAGGTGAATGCTGCCACAGGCCGAACAACGTACCCGACGTACTTGTAGTTGTAGTTCGCGATACCATTGTTGAAGTTCACGAACCTCGCGTAGTTGCGGTTGCACTCAGTCGAACTCCAGTGGTAGCTGCCGGCCGAGATGGGAATGTTGCGGCCTCTTGCTATTGCGTTGGCGAACAGCGGCTTCTGCGATTCGAGAGAGACGTTAGGCGCAAGACCGCCCTCGCTCTGCTCTGCATAATCCGAGGATGGAGCCGACGATTCGTTGTATTGCGCACGGCTGTTGGCCATGAAATTGAAGATACGCGACAGGATTCCGCTTGACGGCAGCATCCATTTGCCGCGTCGGTAGCTCTCGTGCAGGTTGTCTTCCGTGATGCCTAAGCCTTCGATGTCGGAGGGCGACCATACGTGACATCTGCGAGCCGCCATGAACAGCAGCTGACGATACAGGTATGGATAGGTGACCTCAGCCGCCTGCGCCCTCGATACGACCAATTCGGCGATCTGGAACAAGCCGTAGGTGGTGAGGGGAATGCCCGAAGACGTGCAGCCGCCCGTCGCCTGTATCGAAGCGAAGTCCTGCTGCGTGATACCCAAGGCTGAATAGACGGCACCAAGCACGGTGTCAGCGTATGACATGAGGATGATGTTTTCTTCCTCCGTTGCGAAGTTCTTGACGCTGTTCGGGACGTCGGTGTTGTAGCCTCCGTTCTCCGCATTGTTGGCATCCTGCATGGCTATTCCGCCACCCGCTGCCTCCACTGCTTCCGCATCCCTGCGGAGGTAGCCAGAATCGGTGATGTTCTGCAGGGGCTGGTCGAAGATGTCGGTGAGGAACGTTGTCGTCGTGGCGTATGAGACACCTTCCGGCTTCTGCCATGTCTGTACGGCCTGGCGTATGGCTTCAAGCGTGGAGTCGTTATATACGCCGTCTGTCTTGGCGTCCGAGAATCCATTGGCTCCTGCTACGGGATATGGCCCCCATGAGCTTTCCGAACCGCTGACCACTTGGCTCGTCGGGAACGTGGGGTCGAGCGGGCTGAGGATGGTTAGCTTGTAGGCTACCACGGTGTCACCTTCATAGACGGCCTCCTTGCGGATGACCATACCCGCCAGTTGCTTCGATGGGTCATTCTGATTATCAAATTGGCCGTCTGTCCATGCGTAGTCGCCCACTTCGGGAATACGGTTCCACAAGCCAATCTTCTTCGTCACTACGCGCGTCTCGCCGCTGGTGTTGGTCAAGGTGGCCTTGACGTTCAAGGTGATGCCCCTTACGGCCGATCCTATTTGTATGAAGTGCAGAACGGGCGAGTACGGGTCTGCGAACTCGGCGTAGACGCCCGTTACATCATCCGTCAGCTCCCACACCACGTTGGGAACTTGCTTGCCTGCGCCGTTGACGGCTACACCGACATCGTTGCCCGAGTTGACCATCATCCTTAATCCGCCGAAGCACTGGTTCACGTCGAGGTCGTAGCCCTCTGATGCCGAATCGGTGTTGATGTACTTCTTACCCTCGATGCTCATATTGGCCGCTGAGATTGGCGTGCCTGGGAAGCTGACATAAAGCGGGTTGTCAACATTGCGGACGTTACCATAGCGCTCTATGAGGCGGCATGTATCGTCGAAGGTGAGCAGCCCGTCGCTCCCGTTCACGACTGCAATACGCCCCTGCAGGAGACATACGCCCGTGTCGCCGATGCTGAGGAGCCAGCGTATCACGTTGGCCTCTACGGCCTGTTCGAGCCAGTAGATGTTATCGAGGTTCAGCAGCGTCATGCCCGCCCCTGCACTCATCATACTGAGGACATGGCCGCGAAGCGAAGTGCCGAGCATGGGAGAGCCCGTGACGGTAGCTTGTGTCAGTACGCCGTAGCCCTCGAAGGTCAGTGCCGATAGGTTGGGCTGTGCCGTGAGGGAGATGGCGGTGAGCGAAGCGGGCAGCTTCAAGGTGGTGATGGTCGAGGTCTCTGGGACGCGCACCTGCGTAATCTTCGTCTCGCGGAGGTCTATCGTCTGTGCCAAGGACAAGGCTCTGAGGTCGAGCGTTCCCGTGCCTATGACGGCTCCCTTGACGTTGAACTCCTTCAGGCGCGTAGCCGTTCCGATGGTGATATTACCCACTCGGAAGGCAGGCAGGTGGTCTTCGGTGTAGAAGATGGTCGGCACGGCTTCGAATTTCGTCAGACGGCGACCATTCAAGGTGTACGTTCCTACGCCGTTATTGGCCACCATATCGCCGACGTTGCCAAGCTCGCGGTAATAGTTCAGTCCGAATACGTTCACACCGAGGTCGGAGGCCTGACCTGGGTCTATGTTCATCTCGAAATAGCCGTTGGGCATATTCGTGGCTCCTGGTGCTACGCGGACGTGAGGGTTGATGAGGTTGTTCGTCTCACGGCCTCCCGTAGGATATATCCACTGGTGAGGCACGAGGTGGAACACATAGGCCGACGGCGACGATGAGCCAGGCAGCGCATACTTCTGCATACCGAACGAATCGGTAGCCTCGGCGAGGCCTGTGAGGCCGTTGCGCATACCCGTTGGCGAGAACTCGCCGAAGGCGGCATAGGAGGCCATATACACCAAGCGACGCTTCATAAACTGAAGCTCGGCCTGCAGCTGGTCACCCATGCTCTGCACGATGGGGTGTATGTTACGAATGTCTGAGAGGAAACCTATCAGCTCAGGCAACTCATAGCGTATGCGTGCCGCTTCGTTGAACACGGTCTGCGGGAAGTAGCGCTGTATGTCGAAGATGTAGCGGTTCAAGGCTTTCCATACGCCGCCCATCGTGGCGCTGTCCGAGGAACCGATGCCGCCCGAGAGCGATGCCATGTGCGAGAAGATGTCGCGCATCATGCTCTGGAGGTCGCCCGTTCCCTCCCACATCAGCTCGCAGAGGTCGAAGAGGACGTTGTAGAACCCTTCATAGGCGCAGTTGTCGGGCGTGAGGTCTTCGGCCTTGCTCATGGATTCCTCAGCGGCACGGCTTCCCGTGAACGGGTGCATGCGGTCAAGGAAATACGGTTTCGACTGGAGACCGCTGTTGTCGGTGGCCAGCGTAGTGTCAACATCGTCTTGATGCATCTCGAAGAGGTGCGTCACAGGATCAAGGACGTAGTAGGTATTCTTCGAGCAGTTGTCCGTTCCTGCGATGAAGTGGTTCTGGAAGGCGTAGTGGAACTTCAAGGAGATAACCTTGAAATGAGAACCTATATTCGTCCGTGCGTGCGCTACGATGGCATCGATGACGGCCTTGTTGACGACATCGCTTTGGTTCTTCTGGCCTTCCGTGAGTGCCGCCCATGCCGCTGCCAATGCGCCGCCGTATGGGTCGTTCTCATCGCCGACATACACTCCGTTGGCCATGAGGCCGTAGCGGACATCGATGACTCCGTATGCCGTGCCGTCCCACAGCCCTGCGTCCACCCATTCGCCGTCGGCGAAGTCGTAGCGTTTGAGGATGAAGTCGCCGCTTGCCGTAGTGCCTTCCGCACGGCACCAGTACTTGTTAGCCGTCTTGACGCGCGCCTGAGCCTGCTCGATGCGCTCGCGCTCTTCGGGAGTTGCTGTTGAGATGCTGCGGCTGGCGTAGTCGGCATCCACAAGGAACTCGGCCAGCGTGCCGTTGTAGTGGCGTATGCGGGGCGCGTGCATATACAGGAAATTCCATGCCGCACGGATATAGTTGACGATAGCCGCCTTGGGGTAGCCTTCATCATCCGTTGCGCCTCCGTCCCAGTCGATACATTTCTCCGTGCCGCCACTGGCTGTGCGAGCGTAGAACGCTTCCTCCGATGGGTCGTAGAACACCTTGGCGGGCTGACTGCCGTGAGCCACATCGTCCCACGGAATACGCATATCGGTGAGTGGCTTGTCGTTGTCCGCGCCCTCGATCATGCAGAAATCGGGATGAGCCGACTTGACATAGCCCCACGACGGCTTATCCATCTTGCCCGCACCGAAGGCGCAAGGACCACGGAACACGGCTCGCGTACCGCCCTCCACCTGCGTGAAGAACAGGAACGGCTCGGTATGCTTGGCAACAACCGCACCATCGACGGCCGACTGACAGGTGTTCTCGCCGCAGATGATGGTGTGCAGCTCGTTATAGAGCCAGTTGATGCCGATAAGGTGACTCTGCATCGAGGAGGCGTAGTTAATCTTGTTGACCAGCTTCTGCGCCATGGGAATGCCTGCCGCCACCTGATAGCCGCGGCCACGATACTTGCCGTTGCCGTCGATCCATCCGTCTGGGACGATGATGGAGGTTGCCGTGCCGTGATAGCGTACTGCGCTCTCCGTGGACAGCGGGAAGTTCTTGCCGAGGTAGCCACCCTTGATGCTCCATGCTCCGACCTCGCCCGTTGGCGTGTCGCCGTCCATCCACTCGTAGCTGCCGTCCCATTCGGCGGTGATGGAGCTGTGAAGGTCTGAGGGACTGATGGTGATATTGCCAACCGCGTCGTTAATCTTAATCTGTATATTGTGGTAGTAGTACGTCTTGGCCGTCGTACCCTGCGCCTTCTGCGGTATGCTCTTCGTTTCCCTGCATATCGTTCCCGACAGCTCTGGTAGATAGTTGCCCTGCTGGTCGTAGCGCCACACCTCGATCCATCCCGTCTCGTTCTTGTGAGCATTCTCATGATACGGCTCGTTGCCATGCCATAGGAGGACGTTCTTCTTGATGCCCGTCACGGCACCTTCGCCCGTGATGTAGTCAAGGCCGATAAGCCCCGTCTGCGGGTCTATGATGGCGTTGAGCGCCTTGATTTCGCGCTTCTTGTCGCTGTCGGGGAGTGTGGAGAGGTAGTCCTGAAGGATCTGCTCTGCGGTGAGCGAGTTACGCTCGAAGACGCGGATGCCGTAGATGTCGATGTCTGCGCCGTCCTGTCCTATGACGAAGCCGCCCGTTATCTCGCCCGTCTCAGGGTCGATTTGCACATCCCGTGTGCAGAACTCATCCACTCCTGGGGTATAGACAAGCTCGCGGACGATGACGCCGTTTATGATGACGCGTACCAGCGGGAACGAGCCTTGTGCCGCTGCCGCCTTCTCGGCGGTCGTGAGGGCGTCGCCGTGGGCATTCGGATAGACGGCATTGACGATATTGACGGCGATGTGAGTACGCACGTCTTCCTGCCAGCGGAAATCACATTCCTCATCCTTGTTCCATGAATCTGTCGTGAAGAAGCCCGTCATGGGACGCATACGCAAGCCCAGCCATGTCGAGCCGACCAGTTCGGCGAGGCGCAGGATGGGGTCATCCTCGTTGGTGACGTTCCTCACGCATACGTCAAGTTCGATGGTCAGCGACTGATTGGGGCTGCTGTGCAGCAAGGCGAGAGGGTTGTAGCCTATCTTCAACGTCCTGCCGGCAGGCACGCGGAGGCAGGCTTCGCCGCTTTCATCCTTGACATAGCCATCCTCCGTACCTAATCGGAAGTTGTCCCATGTCGAAGCGACTACGGCAGACGTATTCTTGGCGTTAACGATGGTCTTCGGGTTGGCCTCGTCATTGCTGCGCTGCTTGGGATTCAAGAGGAAAGTGGCTCCCGCCGTGGGCTGGAAGCCGCCCGTATTATCGACGCGGACATATATGTTGCCGCTGCCCGTGCTCTCGAGCAGGAAGTCTATCGTGCCGTCTGCTCGCGTAGCATGTAGGAAAGCCGCTAAGGCTTCGCCGTCTGCCTCGATCTCTACCGTCACGTTCAAGGGGTACACCGTACCGGGCGCAGGGCTGGCGAAGATATTGGCGTAGGCGGTCTGAGGCACGGTGATGATGCTGCTTGCCGAATTGGTAAGGAGGAATGACATCGGTATCGCAGGCCCTGTGTTTGCCACCACGTCGCCGACCCGTGCAGGGGAATAGACGGCATAGCGCAACAGCTGCGACTGGACGAAGTTCTCGGTGGACAGCAGTTCTTCGTCGCCCACCTTCGTTAACGTCTGCTGGATGAGCAGTCGCGGCTCCATGACGTGTTCATCGTTGGTCTTTACGACCATGACCTGCGTAGCGAGATGCACGCTCTCCAGCTCTCCTACGGTGGAGTTGCCCGCCGACAGCCAAGCCTCGCAGGTCTTCACGCCGTGGGTGAGCAGTCCGTAGGCCGACACCTCGGGCAGGGAGAAGGATGCGGTGGTCTGCGCTGCCGTGAGGCTCTGCGAGGTCTCATACGTTCCGAGACTCCCCGTCACCTTCAAGTGGAGCGTGCGCTGTACGGAACCTCTTACGGTGTATTGCAGGGCGAGCGCCGAGGGATTGATCATCGGCTCGTGCCATGCCGTTGACATCTCCAAGGCGAGCGACACGGAGTTGATGGTGAGGATGAGCGGCGTAGAGGTAATCGTATCGCCGTTGTTGTCGTAGCTGGCACGCAGGCGGATATAGTTCGCGCTGCCCTCTACGAGCAAGCCCTTCAAGTCGAGCGTGATGGGGAAGCCTTCATCGTCCATCGAGGCCGAGATGGTCTGACGGCTGACCTCGGTGTAGGTCGTTCCGTTGACACTGCGCTCCACGGTCAGCACGCCGTAAGCCGAGATGTACTCCTGCGTGCTCATCATACCGTTGATGTAGATGGCATTGAAGCGCAAAGGTACTTCAAAGCTGTCGCCGTCCTTCATGAGGTACTGCGTAGAGGTCGAGCGTGACGTCCTCAGCTGTGCGACGTAGGAATCGGACTGCACCGCCGAGATGGGGAGCTGCCGCCTTGCGATGTAGTTCTCCAAGGTGTTGTCGGCATCCCACTCTTCGGCATCGCCCTTCGTGGCGAACAGCAGGAGGTAGAAGTAATTGCTGTCCGAAGGTCTGTGCCAGCGAAAATCGCCTGCCTTGGTCGTTCCAAGCGAGGAGAGCACCGACTTGATGAAGCGCTCTACCTCTGCCTTGTTGACACCCCATTCCGCGCCTGCAGGGACGGGAGTGCCGTAGATGGTGGTTGCACTGTCTGCCGTACCTCCCCATGCCTGGGCGAGCGTCGTGAGCAGATTGGTGCCTGTGATGGTTACTTTCTTTGCCATAATATGTGTCGTTGTGTACGTCTATACGTGTAAGCCGATGCGACTGGACGTGTGAGCCCCTACGTCCTAACGTGTGTCACCAAGGGTCTGAATGATACCACGCCTCGGAATGAAACCACGCCGTAAGGGATTCCCATGCGGCGAGTAACATCATCATTAGTCTGCGTCTGAAGCTGCTCATAGTCGTTACGTTGTTGGTTCCCACCCTGCGAAGAGGGCAAGGTTGTTCTCGATTGATACCTCATACGTCCAGCCGTTCTCGAAGTCCGGCTCCTCCATCCACCGCACGCCGCTGGGAAGCGAGAGGGTGAAGTTGTCGCCATTCACGGTGAAGCGCAGGCAGTACTCATTGCGCTTGCCCATGTAGGTCATCTGCGAGAAGGCGACATAGAGCGATTGTACCATACCCCACCGATTCAGGCGGTTAGGCATAATGGTGACGGGCGACTGCTCCGTGCCTGCTTCCGCCTGCTGCACTACCGTATTCATGCCGTTGAGGGCGGTCACGGTGTTGCCGATGGTCTCTACGGATTCGTTCAGATCGTCAAGCTCGTCGGCGTGCTCGTTGACGGTCAGTTTGATGCTGTTGACCTCTTGATGAGTCCAAGGGTCGCCAGCGCGTTTCGTTGCGTATGTAAGCTTTTCTGCTGCCATGGTGTGTTATGCTAAATAATCGTAATCTAAGACGTAGGGGAATCCGTAGCCTCGGGCGAGCTGGAAGTCAAGGGTGTAGTCGAAGCCTTCGTGATGGTTGGTGTCCTTGAAGCGCGTTGCACGAGCGGTGTGCATGAGCCGCAACAGGTCGTTGGCGTGAATCCTGCCGTTCGCGTCGCCGTATTTCTCGCGCAGGTCGGCGAATCCGGTACCCTTCAAGGCTTCCCAGTCGCTCTTCAAGAGACGTACTGCGATGCCGTAGCCGCTGCCATTCGGGTCTTTCGTGCAGCCGCCGAAGCGGAAGGATATTTTGTTTGTGTCTGCCATTATGATACCTCTGCTGATTCAACAATCAAGCCTCCGATGACCTTGTAGGTTTTGTCTCCTATCGTGATGGAGAGTGGGTTGTTATGCGTGCCTGCGCCTCTGTATAGGTGCTTGACCCATGTTCCGTCTTCTTTGACGTATTCACGGATATAGAAACGCTGTACGCGCACACCATAAGGAGATATGGTTGCAACAGCCTTTGTCTCTGGATTTGCACCAGCGGGCGCACCTGGATTCTCTGGACTCGTACCCCTGAGATGCAAGTAGCTTGAGCGAACATTCCCCCACGCTGCTATTGCCTCTCCATTGTCACCTTCTTCTGGATATTCAAGATATTGCTCTCCTTCCGTAAAGCCATGATGGGATAGGGCTTGTAGCCGAATATTTCTTTCTTCCGAATCACTATCTTTGAATGCTATCCCTGTGATAGAATCTTGCCCGAGAGTGGTAGGCATATTGCCTGTGGTCATTGTCAAGACTCCGCTTGTATTATCCCCGTTGTCAAGGTCGAGTTGGTCGGCGTGAATCTTCACAAAGCCAGTGTAACCACCTTGGCCGTCAGGTTCACAGATGGTCTTAATAGCTGCCAATGCCATGTCGCCTCCTTCACCTGTCGCCTGAGACATCAACATAGCAAATGTCTTTGCCGTCAATATCTGTGAGGCAAGGCCGTAGGAGCCGTCATCGCTTGTGCCGAATATCGCATTAACAATATGGTCGCCGAAATTCTCCATGACACCGCCAACACCATCCTGTACCTTCTCCCACTTCGAGCGATAGCCATTGTACACATAAACGTCCACGCCGCCGTAGATCGTCTTATTGGTGAACCTGTCAAGGAAGCTCATGCGGGAATAGCGTACATCGTAGTTCTGAGGCTCGTTGCCCGCTGATGGCATGGTCGTGTACACCTTGAACGAGGTAAAGCCCATATCCTCTATCGCTGCCAGCGGAGTGCGCAAGTCTTGCAGGCTGGCGTTATCATCCGTATTGGTGATGTTCGTTTTGCCATGCCAATGGATTGTCCCGTAGACTCCTCCGACCGTGCCCTCATACCACACATCTTCATTGGTGTAGCCCGTAGGCTGGGTGGCCGAGATGAACACCTTGAACGACTCTGGCGTAGTGCCGCCGTTCCGCAAGTCAAACTCCCATTCCACCAGCGAGCAGAAGATGGTGGCGAAGTCGGCGAATTTGTCCGTGATATTGCTGAGATACGTTCCGCTTGATTCCGGCTGTTGCCAGTCGGTCTCGAAGTCGGCTGCTGTATCTCCAACCAAACGCGTAGTCTTGCACACCCAAAGCTCATTAGATGACGTGTCGAGCCATATATCACCTATTGTCCAAGGCAAGGCTGGGCGCGTCCCGCTGACTGTTACCTTTGCTCCCTGTGCGGGTTGCATAGCTGCAGAGGCATCGTCCTGCGCCTTCTTGACAAGGGCGTTCTCTGCCGCAGAGCGGGCGTTGTAGAATGCCGTCCACAGGTCGTTCCATGTGCTTGCGGTGATGTTCTCCGTGCGGTTCTTGTATGTATCGAGCCATGAAGGATAAGTAAAAACACCCGTGTCCGACCATGGTATGCCTCCGTTGAGGAACGTACCGATGGCGCAGAGGCTGCTACGGTAGGCATTACCCTCCGTCGTGAGACTCATGGCCGTACAGCGCTGACACGTTCTCCGCATGTCTTCGACCATGCCCTTGAACTCGCGCTTGATGGACAGCTTCTCCGTAGGGTCAAGCTTGCTGTCTGAGGCCATATCGGATATGCTGTCGAGGGCTTCCTTGGCCTTCTGGTCAACGAGCTGCTGCAAGGCCGTCATGGAGGCATCGAGGGCGTTGACCTTGGAGCGGTAGCCCTCCGGCGTAAGTTCGTAATCTGCGAGGACGGTGGATTCGGACAGGTCTTCGAGCCATTCGGGAGCAACCGTGCCGTCCCAAAATCCTGCTGACGAAGGTGCTGACATACCATTGATCATTCCGAGGTAGTCTTCCATCGCGCCGTTCATGGCGCTCCACGACAGGCCGTAGGTGTTGGCCAGCGAAGAGAGCTTGCCGTACTCGGCGCAGTAGTTCTTCCAGGCAAGGTAGAGTCGCTGCTTCTCTGCACCGCCCGTGATGATGCCGTCGCCCGCTACATCGGCTATCTTCTCCAATGAAGCGAGGGTGTCGAGGTCGGTGATACTCTCCCATCCATATACGGTAACGCCTTCGACGGTTTCCTTCGACCATTTCCACGCCCTGCCGCCCGTACTTGCAGGCTCGCGGTTCTCGTTGTAGAACATATCGCCGAGGTGGAGTTCCTTGTCGCCATCCGTCTGCCATTCGCTGGCGGGGTAGTTGCTGGTCGTGGGGTCAGCGATGCCGTACCATATCAGAATAGACTGGTCGGTTTGCTGCTCGATGTTACGCACATCGACGGCGAGCCCGGCCACGGAGTCTTCGCTGTCCTTGATGCGCTTGTTCAAGGCTACTACGCCGCGATGTCCGCCTGCCTTGGCCAGTGCATCCCATTGTTCCTGCGACATGGTGGCCACCTCACGCTCGCCCTCTTCCTTCTCGCCCGTAGTGCCTCCGTTGCCCGTGGTATGAGCTGACTCCACCTTGTCGATCATCGTGGAGAGAAGACCCTTCGGCTCGAAGTTACCGCGCGTTATCTGTACCTCGCCTGTCAAGAGGTCGGTACGCTTGCTCGTGATGAAGCCGTCGGCAGTCTGTCCTGCATCCGTGGAGCCGTTGAGCTGATCGTCCATGATGATGACGGCGCTGCCGTGTGCCGTCTGCGTAGAGGTCTGAGGCGTGGTGGCGTTGGAATAGTAGTGTGAGGCTTCCGTTGCTCTCGCAAGGAGGCGTGCCTGAGCTTCCTCCATGCAGCCGTCCGGCAAGGCGATATTGACAAGATAGACGAGGTTCCCTTCAACGGGCTTGATGGTGTCGTTAGGAAGCAGAGTGCAGCCGTCGGCGTTGATGATGATGCGGTACTCACCTGCCTGAGCTACGAACTTATGCTGCTGGTCAAGAACGTCATCGCTCTCCCATTCGGGCGTGCTCGCCTTGAAATGTACAAGCTCGAACTCACGTCCGGCAAGAGGTGAGAAAGCAGAGGTCTTGTCCTGCACGCCGTCGAGCGGGTCGGTATATGGGACAAAGCGCAGACGAAGCACTGTGCCGTCTATGATGAGACTCTCGATGTTTGACTGGTCGATGGTCACGCCGTCGGCACTGGTGAGGGTGATGTAGTACTTCTTATAGGTCAGCTTATTGTCATTGCCGTCCGTGATGTATTCACCATCCTCGTCAAGCAGATAGCATTCCCTCTCCCTTACATTGGTGATACGCATCAGCACACGGGGGAAAATGTCGTCGAATATCATCACCTTCTCGAAGATACCATCCTCGTCGCCAATGAAACTTCCTTTGGCATCGCCGCCAGCCTTGGCCAGCATGAGACGCTGTGTGACGGCGGCGTATTCTGTACCCTGCAGGGTTGTGACCTGCTTGGCCATGTTCTTCGTGCCTCCGAAGACATAGATCTTGTCGTAATACTCGCTCGAAAGATACGTCTCGGGCACACCGATATGGAAACCCGTGCCGTCGAACCACAGCGTAGCACCGAGAGCATCAGCCACCTTCTGCGCTGCACCCTTGATGTAATCGCCGTCGAAGGCCACGGAGATGAGCATATCAGAGAGTGATTCTTCGAGCGTCACGCCGTCCATCTCGGCAACCAGTGTGCCAGCATAGCCAGTATAGTTGAACGTGAACAGACTGCGTGTCTTCGGCTCGCCGTCCTCTTCGTAGGTGTAGGTGCGGATGAAGAGCTTCTTCGATAGCTTGACGTAGTTCTTGTTCTTCAAGCGGAGGTCGTAGCGGTATGTGCCGTCGCCGTTGTAGGACGGGACGTAAGGTGTGTCGAGGATATAGCCTTCGATCTCCGTGCCGACCTTGAAGCCGCCGCCAGTGGCGCTGACCCAACTCAGCTGAAGACTGCCGCCGTCGTTGATGTTGAACTCTTCAACGGCGCTTTCAAACTGCACATTAGAGCCTGTAATGATGGCGGCTTGTGCGCCGATGGCTTGTAAATCGTTTATCGTCATGACTGGAGGTTTTTAGGGATTCCTATTGTACCTGTCTCGTAGCGTATATCGGGACGCGGCTCTTCAAGGGAAAGGATGAACTTGGCCATCTCACAGCGGAACTGCGAGAACTGCTGGCAGTCCACATACTTCAAATGGTACACCGTCGATGGGTCAACGGCGTGCTTCACGCGGATATAACCCGCATCGAGGACCTGGGACACGAAAGCCTTGTAGCGCGTGAGGAAGGTCTCTTTGTCCGGCGCGAGGATATGTACTTCGAGCGACAACTGACGCACCTCCTTCCTGTCTGGGTAGGAGAGGGTGTTCGTGCCGTGCTGCGTGATGAGTGCCGTTGTAATGCCGCTCTTATTGCCCGCAGGCGTTAACAGCCGCGAGAGAGCGCCGTCGGACAGCGAGAGGCCGTAGGTCGTGTAGGCATCTACCCACCCGTCCACGGCACCCGCGAGGTTGACCGTGTTCGTGGTCTTGATATAGAATTGTGCTGCTGGCATAGTAGTGATGATTATAGTCGTGATAGCTTTCCGTCGATGCTTGAGAGCCGAGCGCCGAAGTTTTCGAGTATCTCGCGGTTGGAACGCTTGATGTCAAGGAGGTATTCGTTGCCGATGGCCATGAGGCCGCGCATCTCCAAGATTACGGGGTTGTCTGGACTTGTGAGGCTTCCCATCGTCTGCAAGGTGGCGAGTATCTGCTGACGCACTTGGTTGCCCTGTTCCGTAGCCATGAGGATGCCCATGTTCGTACCGAGGTACTGATCCATCTGCTCGAAGGTCGCCTTGTCGCTCATGTTCATCGTGGCCGACTGGTCCTGATAGGTCTTGTAGCCCATCAGCACCTTCCACGTTTCGGCACGTACCTTGGCCTCCTCGCCGTAAGCCTCGATGGAATCCTGCAGCTTCCGCGTCTCGCGGGCTATGTCCTCCTGCGTATAGTCCTCGTTGCCCTCGATTGCGGCCATACGCTTCGACCATTCCTCCATCCTCTCGTCATAGTCGTAGAGGACGCGCTTGTCGATAAGGTTCTCAAGGAGTTCCTTGTTGACGTTGGCCACGAAGTTCTTGAAGTCGCCCTCGCTGTCCATCAGCTGTGAGAGCAGCATGGAACGTATATTCGCCAGCGGGCTGCCCTGAATCGTCTCGCCCACGGTCTCGAAGGCTTCGTTGATGGTATCGATGGCGGGCTTCACCTCGTCCATGGCGGCTACCGCATCGTTGATGGCGGGCGTCACCTCCTGCATCACGCTCTCTATGGTAGCGCCCGGCTTGGCTACGGCAATGTTGTACACCTCCTGAATCCTGTCGAGGAACGGTTGCAGGGTTTTCTCCACGACGAGCTTCTTGACGAGGTTCGTCAGCAGCGTCTTCCCTATCTGCTTACCCCAGTCCTCGGCCTTGGTGTCCATGTCCATCAGCGCGGAAGTCCATGCATCGCCCATATCCTTGAACGTGGTATCGCTCATGTCCTCAATGACCTTCTGCGTGTCGCGGATGGCATGCACGTTCTTCTCAATGGCGGCATAGAGCTCCTGCAGCTTCCTCTGCGCCTCTTCGATTTCGCGTGCATCGCCGGAGGCTATGGCTTCCTGCAGCTCCTGGGCTACGGCATCTATCTTCGCCTTGTTCTTGTCATTGGAGACGATGTTGCGTATCATCTGCTCGGCGAGCGTCTGGCCGATTTGCTTCCCGAAGCTCTCTGCCGTGGAGTCCATATCCATGAGGGATGATACGAGGCTGTCGCCGAGCGATGAGAACGGGTTGTCGCTTTCGCTGTTCACGGTCTTGCTGACATCCAAGCCGAGAGCTTTCATAATCTGCCTTACGGCTTCCTGCAGCTCCGGGTATCTGTCCTTGATGGCAGCGAGAGCCGCCTGCACGGACTGGTCACCGAGCACGGTGGATATGCCGCCGCCCTTCTCCGTAAATGCACTGTCCATGGCTGTCTGCAGGGTGTCGAGCAGCGGCTGTATCTGCTTCGCCACAAGGAGCTGCTCGATTATCCTGCGCGCCATCGTGCGCCCTATCTCCTCACCCCACGCATCGGCATCCTTGTCCATATCCATGAGGGCAGAGACGAAGGAATCATCCATATCCTTGAATGTGGTGTCACCGACTGCTTCTTCTACCTTCCTCAGCTTCTCGGCGAACTTCTCCGCAGATTCAGCTTCGGCTTCCCGCACCTCTACGGCTTCGTCAACAAGTGCCTGCAGGCGGTGTTCGCGGTCCTCGTCGGCCAACGTAGCGTCGTTGAGGATGTCGGAGTATCGCTGCTGCCAGTCCTCGAGCCAATCGTTGAAGGTATCAAACGCCGCCAATGAGCCATCAGCGTTCTGAATTTGCACTTTATTTCCGAGTACCATCTTCTCGATGACATCGCTGATCATCTTCGACTGCATACTCTTCTTGAAGTTCTCAGCGCCGTTCTCGAGGTCGGTGAGGGAATCGAGTATATCGTCCTTCAAGTCCTCGAAGGGCTTGGCCAGCTTTTCCTCAGTCTCGTCAGTAAGCCCGAAAGCATCACGAAGCTGCTGTGTCGCTTCCTTACCGCCTGCCACGTACTTCTCGATGGCTTCGATGTAAGGCTGTACGGCACTTGCCTTCTGGTCCGGCGTAAGCTCGGTATTGCTCATGATGTCGTTAATGGACTGCATGGCATCCGTTATGTCGCTCTTGTCTTCCTCGGTCAGGAAACCCTCCATGAACTGAGCGATGATGTTCTCCTTGAAAGAACGACCCCATTCTTCGAGGGTGGTATTTGTATCGGAAAGCGAAGATACAAGAGAGTCTATAGCATCATTAACCTCATTCACACCTCCTGCGACCGTTGATGTTATAAGCCCCATATCCTTGAAAGCATTAACGACGGATTCTATAGCGGGCGTTGTCGCATAGAACTGTCCCTTCATACCGGCTACTACCAACGATACGGATTCAGCATAGGCTTCTTGTGATATGTCACCACGAAGAACGGAATCCATGAGATTCTTAAGCTCTTCCATATACGGCTCAACCACATTAAGCTTAATCATGCTCTGGATAAACTCGTTGGCTATATTCTTAAACGTATCGGAAGCTATATCGTCGAATGCTTCAAGCGCATCTTTGCCGCTGTCCAGATATTCCCATATAGCACTTGTGAAGTTTTCTACAAGTGGAGAATATAAATCCTCCACGTATTGCTTCAACTCTTCGTAGTATTTATTCTTTTCCTCTTGCAGTTTTGCGAGGTGATCCAATATCGCCTGCCCGTCGCCGACGAGCTTATCCCCCCAATTCTCCATGAATACCTTATAGGCATCCAAATCGATGTTGCCTTCCTCGTCAAATAGGTCAAGCCCGGTCTTTTTCTTTAAGAATGTTTGCACACTCTCAACTTGCTGTGCTTCCGCACCCCAAAGACCCAAGAAACCGGCTTTAGCCTCTTGAGTCTCTACGAATATATTGTTAATGGCTGATTTACGGTTGAATATGGCATTGGCGCTATTCATGAAGGGTTCCGTAATCAGGTTGTTGAACAAACCTGCCATCTTCGGCATATATCCAACCACTTCCTTCTCTATGGCATTGCGGTACAAATCTACTATCCCAGATGACGCTTGCAGTTCACTAAGCATCTTTTGGTAACCTTTCGCGTTGAACCATTCTTCCTGCGCTTGCCTTGCACGGATAACGGCAAGACCATATTCATCAACAGCTTTTGTGGCTGTATATATTTCTTTTTGCAATTCCTTTATCTCTTCCGTATAACCCTCGTATAAGGAATTGAATTTCTGCATCATTTTGATACCGAGGGTAATCAGTGTAAGAATAATGCTTGCTTCATCCAGCCCTCTCAGGGCGTTAGACGCCGCTTCCGCAACGCTCTCTATCTGCTCGATGGATTGAACGACAACATCTACGACTTCGGTAATAAAGCCGATGATCTCTCCCTCTACGCCACCTATGACATTGCCAACTTCCCTCAACGAGCCGTTAAGCTGGCTTACGCTATTCAGAGTTTCTGAGATTGTCTTATTTAGCTTGTTACCAGCACCCGTTTGTTCATCCTGCGCCTTACGTACTTTCTTGGAAGCTTCGGTGTGTTTTTTCTCCGCTTCATTCAATTTATCCTTTGCTTCCTTTAGGTCTTTGACCGATTGTTCGTATTTCTTTGTGCCTGGTACGGCATTTGTGGCCGCTATTCCCGCTGCATGAGCATCGCTTTTAGCCTTTTCAAGCGCTTCTGATGTCTCCTTTAACGCTGCTTTAGCCGCCTTGGTGTTGGCCAGCGCTTCATCATATTTCTTGACGGCTTCTGCCATGCTCTTGAATGGGTTGCGACTGCGGATGGCCTCCTGCATCTGCTCGATGGCATCGGTGTACTGTTTCAAGTCCTGCGGGTCAAGGTTGCGTCCTGCGGATTCCTTGACGCGCTCGAACTCGCCGATGAGATATTGAAGCGTCTCGGTCGATGTGTTGTTCAAGTCCTCGAAGGCACGGGTGTATTCGGGCATTTCCTGCAGCTGCCTGAAAGAGAGGTCGGCCTGCGCCTTGGCACGGTCGCGTGCCGCTTCGGCGAGGGACATCTGCAGGTTCTTAACCGATTCCTTGTCGCCAGCTTTCTCTGCTTCGACGATAGACTCATTAAACTGCTTCACCTTATCGGCATAGTCTTTGTCTATCTGCTGCTTCTTTTGGACGTATGACTGATGCTCTCTGATAAGCGCACGTGCCCTTTCCTTCATCAAGCGGATTTCCTCGGCGTTAGCCTTGTCGAGCTGCGCTTTGATGGTCGCTTCTTGGTCAGCCGTGAGCGAGGTTCCAGCCCACCCTCTGCTGCCTTTCTTTGTCTGCGAATACTTCTTGCCTGGGTTCGCGGCTTCGTAGGCTTTCTTGTCGGCTTCATAGTTGGCCTTGCGCATGGCATCGGCCTGCTGCTTTATCTGCTGCAGGCGAAGTTCGTGCTGGTGCTTCTCCTCGGCACGCTCTCTTGCGCCGTCATCCTCGATGGCGGATATCCTCGCCTCTTCCTGTGCGTTCTTACGGTCTTGAAGTTCCTTCTCCTGACGTTCGAGCTGTTCAAGCTGCTGCTGGAAGAGCGCATCAGCTTGCTGCAGTTCCTTTTTCATCTCTGCGGCAGCTGAAGCACCCGACTTATCAGGTTTATTGAAGCGTCCCTCCATACGTTTGAGAAAGCGTAGCTGGTTCGCACGCTGGCTCTCGATGTTTAGCGCTTCGGCCTCGGCCTTTTGTACGGCATCCGCAGTAGCTTTATCCGTGTCGGATAGTTTAGCTCTTTCCTTCGCTATTTCTGCATCCTCCCTTGCTATGGCGACCTTCTGGTCATAGAGTTTATTGGTGAGCTCAGTAGCCTTCTTGATGGCTGCTGCACGTTCGGATTCTTTGAGCGAGTAATCATAGGCCTTAGCGCGTTCCTCGTTAATCTCCTTCTGTAGGCGGGCTTCTTCAACAATGAACTTATTTTTCTTCTGCCACTGATTATTCTCACGGTCTTGCAGGGATGCAGCTTCGTCCGTGTTCCTGTTCCATACCCAACCAAGTGCAGCTCTGCTCATTTTAGAGACAATTCCTACTTTTCCTCCAATGAAACTAAGAAAGTCACCAACTGCGCCGCCTCCAAGTTTGCTAAGCGACTCGAAAACGGAATCCACTTTACCGAGGAAGCGTTCAACGGCTCCAGCGGCATGGTCAAAGGCAGAGAACAGGGAACGCCCTGCGGCGCTGGCAGCGTCTTTGAGGTTCTCGAGGCGCTGTTTGTACTTTGATGTCACGAGGTCAAGCTGCTCCTGTCCTTCGACAGTGCGGCTCATAGACCAGGTAAGGTACTCGTAAGCGGCAGCTACTGCGCCAAGGAACCACAGCCAGCCGCTGCTCATAAGCTTGCTGACCATCGATGTGAGCGAGGCCACGGAAGAAGCAGCTTGACCTACAGGGCCGGGGAGTGAGCTTGCGGCGCTGGCCATCTCATTGATGGAAGCTGCGGCCTCCTTGTTGCTGACAGAAGCATCTTTTGTTGCCTTAGAACTTTTGGAGGTCGAAGACGTGCCTTTCTCTTCAACATCGCCTCTCTTCTGCAATGCCTCCGTTACTTCCGAAGCAGTAACGCCGTACTTCTTCATTATCCTCTCCTCTTCCTCCAGCTCCTTCTGAGCTTCATCGATGGACATCGTTGCCCTGTCGTGTTCTTCTCGCAGCTTCGCTATCTCGTCTGCACATTGCATGGCAGCTTCGGAGAGCTTCTTATTCGCGCTTGCAAGTCCCTCCGTCCTTTCTTCGGCATTGGGCAGCTTGTCGAACTTGCCGCTGAGTTCATCGATGGCCTTCGCTGTCTTCTTTAATTCGGAGCGAATATCGTTAAGTCCGTTTACAAGCGGGCTTGTATCTATACCTGTTGATATATGCAGTTCTGCCATAGTCGTATGATGTTATTTATTGATGCGTAAACCCCTGCCCGCGAGCATTGAAGAGAGCTTGTCGATGGCACTTGGATCGTCTGCATTGATGATGTTCTTGCTGACGTTGTTCGGGAGCTGTTTGAGCTCTTCGTCGGTGAGGTATATATTCGTCACCTTATCGGCGAGCATAAGCCGAAGGTATGAGTAGCCATGCTCGAAGAGTATCTCATCGTCCGAATATCCCATTTCCTTCAACTGCCCAATGAATGAGCCGAAGATCGACACACCGCCAAAGGTCATGCTGCCCTTGTTTTCCTTAACATCCAGCACAGACTTCATCCGTTCGCGCTCGTCCTTGATTCCGAGGTAGTCCATCAACGCCTCAGTCCTATCTGAGGTGAGGATATGAAGCAGCATAGTGGCCGCGCCATCATCCTCAAGTTCCTGCCTGAACAGTTCGCGCTGCCTGTTGATGGCGGCATTATTGAGGACGGAAACACGGGTGTTAGGCATAGCGTGCACGGCGAGGATGTAGTGACAGCGCTCGCGGTTGGATCTCACTATATGTAGAATCTCCAGATACGGATTGAGCTTCGCCAGCACACCGTTGAAGCCGAGAGAACGGATATGCCGCTGCAGAAGAAGCGTCTTAGCAAGGGTGTTGGGATATAAACGGAAGTTACACGAACCGAGCGAAAAGTCAGTCGGCCTATCGAGCAATGTGTCGATAAGCTGCTGTTCGAGGTCGCTCTTTTCTTTCGACTTTTCCATAGGTCTCGGAGCGGGAATCGAACCCGTGCCTGCGCATTAACCGTGCGCCGCTCTACCTCTGAGCTATCCGAGACACAGACCACTATTGTACCCGTGGTCTAAAGGGTTAAGACAGGGTGTAGTACGTCACACCCTCTACGGGAGCGGTGTCCCAAGAGTGGATGTACACGTTACCGTTCTTGATAAACCAGCCGAGAGCCTTTGGGTTCTTTTCAGAATAGCCGTCGCTGGACGTTGAGACAGCCGTGTAGGTGTCACCTGCGGTGTGCTTCTTGATGTCCACATCGTCGAGGTTGCCTTCGGAGTCGGTGCTTCCCTTGGTCTTGTAATAGTAGTGGCCTACCAGACCGTCCTTGGAATCCTGCTTCAGGGTCTTCTTGCAGGAGCAGTCTTTCAGCTCCGCATAGACGGCGCCCACGTTCTTCGGGATGATGGCGATGTCGCCAGCGTCCTCAACATAGCCGGGTGTGAAGTCGTCGCCATCCTCGAGGCGTCGGTCAAACTCGATGATGTACTTGTCGGGGCGTACCTTGCGGCCTTCGGCACGGCCACCCTCAACGAGGGCTTCTTCTTCCTGGCCCTCATCGACGCTCAGAGCTGCGGAGCTGTCCACGATGTCGTCGTGAGTCTCGGCACTACCGCCATTGGAGGGGGTGAACTTGGAAGTACACTCGCCCCAACCTAAAATCTTTCTTACTGCCATAATTACTCGTTATTAAATTTATACAAAAGTTTGTTATTGATGACGTGTTCATCCTTACCGTTGACAGGCAATATTCGCTGACTGTCGAGTTTATACATGAACCCGTCACCGAATCCTGATTTTAAAGCATTCTCACAGATCTTTGATAGAAGTGAGGTGCGAGATACGTTTTCAACTGATTCACCGCCGTTGTTGATGTTGGGAACATAGACGTTTACGTTGACAAAACATTCCTGTATCTGCGCGTTCTTGCTGGCAAGCACAGATATAATACAGTCTTCAACCTTTGACCCTATTCTACGCGGGATGATTTGAACTGCACCGCTGATGGCCGTCTTGATTTCGGAAGCCGACACAATAGCGAAGAAATCCTGTCTTATTTCAACGTCAGTTTTCATACTTACTGAGTACTTCGTTTATTCGTTCCTTTAGCAACCTTGTGATATTGGATTGTACGTATAGCTGGCCTTGTGCAAGCACGGACTTTCCTTCGACAGCCTCGACATATACGGCATATTTTTCTCCTGCCACAATGATAAGACAGAAATCTTTGTCTGCATATTCTTCTGCCAGCTTTCTCGCAAGCTCGCGTCCCTTGGTAGCGCCTTCCGCTCCGTTCAGGACTGCTTCAAAGCCAAATTCATAGATGATGCTACCCTTGCGGGCGACGACACAACCAATCGAAGACCGAAGAGCGCCAGTCTGATCGAGCCAGTCGCTCATTGTACCATCTCGGATTCCCGTGACGACATCTCTTCCAACTTCGGAATAAACCTCAGCTATAGCGGATTCTATGTCTTCGTTTACGCTGCCGACGAGTGTTAACACCCTATCGATTGACGCTTCTGGAATCCTCATACCCATAGACGCGCATTCAAGAGGTTCCTTACAAACCCGATTACTTCAAATTGCTTGTCATTCTCGATCTCTCCGTCCAATCCGAAAAGCCGTACCTTCTCTCCAATCGAGAACAACCTGCAATCCTGATTAAGGTAGATGGAGTATGAATAATTATACGCCTTGCCGTCATTAAAACGGACTTGCGAAGCGGAGCCGTTGGGGACGATGCGGCATGGCAGCTCAACAACACTCTCGGTATCTGGCTGCGGTATGCCGTGCTCGTCAAAGCCTCCTGCTACGAAGGTGACAACTTGAAGCTTATGCGGTCTGAAATCGAACATTAGTAGAACGTTATTTTGGGTCGTTCGTCGATTGGATCTTCTCCTATTTGACGGTAAAGCCTGTTTGCCTCATTCAAGAGGTCTTCACGGCTGGCCTTGGATATTGACATACCGCCCTCGGATACGCTTGCCGGGAAACGAAGAATCTGACGTATGCAGTCTGCCGTAGCACCCTTGAACTCGGGCGAATCCATAATCTCCTTAGTGCATTTGCCGTCTTTCAGACCTCGCCTTGTCATTACAAATGAAAAGAAATCTTCTGGCAGCGGATATTGCACTTGTGCCTTTAGTGCGGCTGTTACAGTCAAGTCGGACATACTCCTAATTCATTTTAGAATGTAGTTTGAATTTCGGATTGTCAGAGTGTCGGAGTGTCGTAATCGCCTGCTTGCATTACTATTGGGAGGCGCGAGTTTTGCTGCTTCATAGCTAAATGCGAAGCCGTTGGTGAACCATGCAGTGGTCAGCTTGGGAGTAGGAACGCCTGCGACGCTCTTCACCTCGCCGGCACTAACCAACACCATGTCGCTGGCCGTGTTGACCACGTTCACGGTCACGTACTCCACCGAAGGAGCCTCGATGGCGGTGATGTCGGGCACGCTGAAAAGGGTCTCTGACTTGACTTCGGTAGCTGCGCTACCTACGTCGCTCGCATAGGCCGACATTGTGAGTACGGCCATCATTGCACAAAAAATAAACTTCTTCATTGCTTAACGGGTTTAATTATTGATGAATGAATGAAGGGAGGGCGGCGAACCGCCCAGCCCTTTAGAGAGCAGCCTTCAAGGTTGCGAGGTCGAAGTTCACAATCTTGTTCGGTGCGGCAATCTGCGGAATCCACTCGGCGGTGTACTCCATGTAACGACCGTTCTTGTCGCGGTAGTTGCTGATGAGCATCTGACCGTTATCGTTTCCGACAGGGCGATAAGTGCGGCCTTCCACGGGGTCGGTGGCCTCATACGGGGTGTGATGGCGCATCCAGCCGATGTTGTCGGAACGGAGCAGCGTAATACGGTCATCCGCATAAATCTGCTTATTGGTGCCGTCCTGCTCTTCCACATAGTCCTCCTTGATTTCGATGGCAGGAAGACCGATACCAGTGAACACCTGGGAGGCCATCTGAGACGTGATGAGACCTCCAGCCAGCATGAACTGATTCTGAGAGAGTATCATCTTGAACGTCTCGCCGAACTCCGAAGAGCCGATGATGTACTTGTTGAAGGTGCCACGGGTCATGATCATCTTCTCGAATACTCCGTACTGAGCACGAAGCTTCTGAATCTCACTCTGAATGTACAGAATGAACTTCAGTTTACTGTCCACGATGGCGTCTGCAGCAGTGGGAGTGATGAACTTGAAGGGTAGGGAGATGTCAAGCAGCTCTATGCCGTCGGCATTGTCCTTGTTCTTGACGGTGGCTGCGCCGGTCATAAGGAGAGAACCGACAACAATATCCATACGCTTGTGGGGAGCGAGGATGATCTGACGGTAATCATCAGCAATGTAGTTGATGATTTCCGTCATAGCTGCCTGCTGATCTTCGGTTTTTGCCTCGTTGAACTTGTCGATGAGGTCTTGCAGCTCAGACAGACGCTCGACATCCATTTGGAACGCATCGCCGAGGTAGGCGATTTCGCCGTAGCCGCTTCCGAGTGACTTGCGCTCGCGGATCGGTTTCTCTCCGTAACGGGAGTTGATCGAACCAGCTACAACACCTGTGACAGTGCCGAGGTAGTCCTTGAATACGCGGGTGGAAGTACGACGGAAGGTGAGATACTGCTGCCAATAGATACGGTCGAGCCCCTGCTGGAGAACACGATCGATAGTGGCTTGCACCACATCGGGGTCGTTGAATAATGTCTGAATTGTAAGTAACATGATTCTTTCTTTTAGGGGTTAATTACTCGAACTGGAAGCGTTCTGTCAGCCCAACCTTATCTTGTGCGGAAATCGGGAGGGTGAGCTTGCTTTCTTGAATCTCAAAGGCACGCATGATGAGTGCAACGAGGACGATACCTTCCTCCACCTTGGTCTCTTCGTAGATAACGAAGTTGGCGGTCTTTGCGGGAACACTCTTCTGTGCCTCGGTGAAGTTGGTGTTTGCTGAAACGTTAGCGGACAATCCTTCGGAGAGGGTCAGCGCGTCTTTGTTGGCATCAGAGGTGTCAACTGCGGTAACGGTGTAGGTGGTTTCGCCTACAACGATCTGCATACCTGCAACAACACCGCTTCCCTTGGCGATGTCGAGAGAGGTGGCATCCTTTGTACCTGCCTTGGTCTTGCCTGTCACCAGTGCGACGGCCTCATAGAGAACGTCGCCAGCAGCAACGGCTTCGCCAAAAGCGGCAGCAAGGGTGATGGCATCGTAGGCGGAGTTTGACTTGTCGATGGCCGAAACAACGGCGGTGTTCGACTTTGCGCCCAGCGACATTCCCGCTTCAACAAGGGAGTTCTTTTTGACCTTAATGGACGTCGCATCGCTCGCAGCGTCCTCCACAACAAGGACATTCTTCACCACTTCGACCATGCGAGTAGTGAGATTTGCCTGTACGGGAGTGAAGCGAGGGAGCTTTGTGCCGATAGTCAGTCCCGTGGTGTCGAGCTTGTACGGACCCCTCTTGTGATGGATCGTCTGCACGTCACAGATCTCTTCGACAACTTCGGGAGCATTCAGATTGTACTTGAATCCTGCTGGCATTGCTTTAACTTTTTATGGGTTAATACTATTTACCATCGGATGTCTTCTTGGGAGTGCCCGCTTTGATGATGGAGGCGATTGCCTTGCCGTCGCCTTCCGGCGTTCCACCACCCGAGGGAGGCACTACCGGCTGGAATCCGAGGTTTGCGAGCTGTTGGGCTTTGTCCTTCATAAATGCGTCCAAATCCGCCACGTCGCTCGGAACGTTCAACATTTTGGCCAGATCTTCACCGATACCGGCTGCTTTGGCCTTTTCCACGATCTGAGCAGTCCGTTCTGCTTGTGTGCGTCGCTCTTCCTCTTGTGCGTATTTGTCCGTGAAGGGTTTTAACTTCTCGTCCAACAGTTTTGCGAGCTTCGCATCCAAATCTTCGTCTTGCTCGGAGCCTTGCTGCTTTTGCTTGCCATCGTCACCGATATGATACTTCTCTTTGAAGGTTTTTTCCAGGCTCTCGGTGAGAGTCTTCGTAAAATCGTCCTTCTTCAAATTGAAGCGTGAATCAAAGAGACTCTGCATCTTCTTGATCGCGTCCGATTGGCCGTCCACAATCGTATTCACATTTTCGTCGGTTACTAAGCCGGTGGCAAAGATACTTGCGGCCAGTCCTGTAATCTCGTTGTCGCTCAATCCGCTTTGAGGATATTTCGTCTTGAGCGCGTTGGATAATGTTTGAATGTCCATGTTTTAATGTTCTCATTTGGTTAAACATACCGCAAAAGTACTTATATATATAGCAGTCTGAAAGGTTTTTCGCTTTGTTCTTTTCACTTATCGGCGTAAAGTGAAGAGATAGCTACCAAATAAAAGAAAACCAGCACTACAAATCACTTGCAATGCTGGCAGAAACGAAATATTAACTCAAATAAGCCTCAATAAAAGAGGTAGTATCTAAATCTCAAATTAGAGAAATAGCAGTCTTGAAACGTCTCGAAATCGCCAAAGAGCCGTACGTCTTCACCCTGCATAAAAGCAAATCGCGATGATTCGATAATGTTTGCTACTGCTTTATCTGTTTCGGCTGAGAATAGGCCGTATTGATCGATATACGGATATAGGTAGCGTATAAACGCCGTTTCGCTGTCTGTTTTGTCTCTTATAGGCTCGACACTTAAAATGCCGTTATGAGCGAACCATACGTCACCTATATTGAAGGGGTGGCAGTTGCTTTTCTTGACTGAACCATGGGTCGCGAGGCGAAAGTGCATGATGCACGGCTCATCATAACGTACCCGGTCAAGTTGCTTCTTAAAATCGGCAAACCTTAAAGACTTGAATGATTTGGTAGGCGTACAAAATCCGAAGCCGTCTCTATTTGCTCTTGCGCACGCTGTTATAACTCTCTCTGATGGCATGAAAACGCCACTTGGCTTGTAAACTATTACACACATAGTAAATGATATTTAATTGTTTGACTACTCACTGCAATGGGCTTGCACTCATGCGAGTGCAGCCCTTCTCGATTCGAAAAATCTCTTTTGCGTATCGCTGATGAACGGCAGATGCTCGATGCTGTCTGCGCTCTCGATTCTGCCTGTCTGCGAGTATGCGATTAAGCTCTTCAAAAACTCTATCCAGTTGGCCATCTTTGTGTAGCTAACCGTACCTTGATGCTGACGAAATTCGATGGTATTGTGCCGGCGAAATGCTATCGGGTTAACCTTGAAATATCTGTCGTCGCTGAATACGCTTGCGATGTCATCTTGATTGCTTGCGCTTTCAAGTAGATCGTATAGGTTACGGCCATAAGTTCTGAAAGTATGGCAGTAAATGTTATCTCTGCGAGACAAGGGCATGAAAGAATCTATTACACTTTCAATGCGCGCATAATTGATGAAGATGTTTTTGTACGTCTCGAAGTTAACGTCTGCAAGGCCGAAGTGGACGTGAAGGCCGCAAGAACGGTTTACCTTTGCGCCAATCTCGTTGAGAACCTTGCATACCAGTTTCAAGGTACGCAGGCCGCTCTTACCTCTGAGAATAGGGCTAACGACCTCTGCTGTGTTCTCGCCCACCAAAGAGCCATCATGTACAACCTTGAAATGGTCTGTGTAGTCTCTATGGTTGTAGCCCTCAACGTAACAAGCTATACCAGCTTCGCGAAGACGCTGAGCGATTTCTTCTTTAGCTACATTATAACATTCAATCTCTACACCAAACGTAATGTTCTCGACCGTTAAGCGACTGCTGCGCCTGTGCGCATCGATAAGAATGTTAATCTCTCTTGTGCAGATGCCTAAAGCACGAAGTTCACGAGTGATACCGCTAACGCTTCTACCGTTTGTGAAGATGTTCTCAATTTGTTGTGATAAAGTTGCCATGATGTTTAAGTTTAGAGTTATTATTTCGTTTTGTTTCGTTTTGATGGTGCAAAGGTAGTTAGTTTTACCTTACAAAACAAATATCTTTGTAAGTTTATGCTTAAAAATGCAGATATTTAATACTTGTTAACTTTTGTAAGATGTATATTTACGTTTGTTTACTATTGTAATCTTTATATTACTTTTTCTAAACCTAAAGCATACACCTTATATTATTTAAATGTAAGATATAGGTTAAAGCAAAAGGGCGACGCTGCATCATGCAGAATCGCCCTCAATGAACAAATATCTTCAACTATTTACTTGCCTGTGTTTTCTTCATATCTTCATCTATCGACTCGATCTCTTCTTTGTATTCATCTGCTATACCGACAAGAATGACACCTTGCTTTCTCGACATTACGCCTTTCTCTACGCCGGTGGCGGCGTCCTGAATCCGCTTTGAAAGATCTTCGATACGGTATGGCCTTTGTTCTACCTCTACCTCCAGTGTTTCTGACGCATCTTTTAAAGATGGGACAAGCGTACCGATGGCAGAGATCAGAAAATTATATCGGCGCTGGTAGAACTCGCCCATATCCTCCCAATGCCTGGCGCAAGCAAATAGCGTGGCCATAAACATGAAATCGAAAGCCGTGCCGGATGGAAATTGCCCGGTTCCTTTGAGCTGATCAAATGATATGAGAGGTGTATTGGTGAGTGAATAGCATCGGACAAGGAGATTGTCACATTGCGACTTTACCATATCGCTGGTCTGATGCCAGTCGAGATAATAAGCCTTACCGCCTCCCGTTATCTTCAGAAGGTGGGATTTGCCGATATTCTCCGCACCGCCGTTTGCCAAATCTCCCTCCAATATAAGCTTCGGGAAAAAGTTCATCTTGATAGCGTCAGACCAATCGGAGGTCAGCGTTTCAAGGCTCTCTCTTGCACCAGTGATATTATGACAAAGTTCCTCGCGTCGGTCTTGATAAATTGTAGGATTCTTGGGGAACCCGTGCTTGAATGGGTATCCTTCGGCATCGACCCATCCGCCTTCCTCTCCACGTTGTATCATATACACGTCTTCATCGGTAACGAGCATGAAACAGTACATAGTGGTTCGGTCAGACATTTTATACTGGTATTCACGGCCTATACCGAGATAGTCGTGTCCGTTGTCCGAGAATATAGGATACAGCTTATCGCCCCTAAAGGGAGACCAAACCTGCATCCTCATCTTGTATTTAGGCTGCACATTGATACCAACCAAGGAGGCTACCTTTTTCCATACCTTTCGCCAAAAACCACTCGCGTCATATCGATACCAATATTCGCAGACCTCCGTTTCAGAAAGCCATGAGCGCATCTCTCGTTTATTCTGGTATTTTAGCTTGTTGTCTGCACTTGTCTTGCGTACAACTTTCAGCAGATCAAGCTCTCCTTTGTCTTCGGTTTCAGTCTTTAGCTGAGGTTCATTTCCTACGGTAAAGGCTACGTGAATGTTAACAATATCCTGCTCAATGGGCAGTCCGATACGGGCAACGGGCTCAGTCTCGAACTCCGCAGGATGCAAAACACCCTTTGTATCATAATACTCTTCCTTGATAAGTGTTTTCATATCTTTGCGGAAGACCTTATCAAAGACCCTGTGTTTGTCCGTGTACCATGCATCCATGAGTTTTTTCACGTCGGGCATCGGCGTCCGGCGAGAGTTCTTAATAAGTGTGATTCTCTCTTCCCAAGTCGGGAGTTCAAAGATTTCTCGGATGTTATTCATATCAGTTTGTTTTAGAAATATCCATTATACGATCTCGGTCTTTCCATATTTCGGTATGCGTGCCCTAACAACTCCATCCAGCAGACATATCGAATGCCATCGATGGCATGGTTATAGTTGTCGCAGGGAACGTTTATGAATCTTCCAGTCTTTGGATCTTGCTGCCAGGTGTAGTTCTTAAACTCCTTCCAAACATTTACAGACTGCTCCGTGATGTATATGCGTTTGAGGCCTTGCATGAAATCGATGCCGAAAAGCACGGAGCCCGCCCCCTTTGTTGTTGACTGAATGGGCAGGCCAGCGTTGTGTATCTCGGTAATCTCACGCTGCTCGGCATTATCAGCCCATATCTTGCGGTTTCGGGAATCGGGGAGTAGTTTGATGCATTCGATGATGTCTGGTGTTGTCATGCGTGTGTTATAACACTCTTCGTCAATATAGAGGCAGTTATCATGGAAGCCCACCGTCTCGATGGCCGTCGGGTCGTTGGTGAATCCGAAGTCCAATGCACGCCATTTGCGTTTGACGTAGAAGGGTATCTCCTTGATGAGTGATACCTTCTCGAAGATAAGACCCTCCAACGATGCACGCTCACCGAGGCCGTATATTTTCCACTTGCGAATGTCAACCGTACCGGCTGCGTAGTTTTCGGGTGTCGGCTCATAAGAAAGAATCTTCCGCTTCATGTTGAGCGGAATCATCGGATTATCCAGCATCGTGGAATGGTCGAAGTAACAATCCGGACGTTTGCAAACGTTGTCGTATATCCAGTGTTCCTCCGCTGTGGGGTTGTAGTCAAGGATGGAGAAATCGGCGCATCGCTGTTCGAGCTGGTCGAAATCATCCTTGGTGGCCTCCATTGCCTCGTTAATCCAAAATATATCGGACGTGAGACCGTGGAGCTTCTGCTGGTCATCGAGGCCGACAAACCAAAATGCCCAGTTCTTTATCTTGATGATGTGGGAAGAGTTATTGATATATATCTTGCCGAGCAGCCCCATGTCGGTAAGTATGAGCTTGAAATCCTCCCATACGGTAGCATTGAGCCAAGTGCCTTTCTTACGAGACAAGACAACACGCTTTCTCTCGTCGGAGTTGAGAGCCATGAAGATGAAGAACTGGATGAGTGAATAGGTCTTCGAGGAACGGGATCCGCCTTCAAAGACGTACACCTTAAACTTACCCGAATCGTGAGCTTTCATCATTCGGGCAAATACGGGAGTACAGGTAAAGTTCAGTTCACTCATTACTTCTTCTCTTGGAGTTCGGTATCTTCTTTCTTGTTATATACGATGTTGACCTTGATTTTGTCGATGGTCTTATCTTCGAGCGAAACGTCCATCTTCTTCATCTGCTGGAGCGTCTTCTTAAATTCGGGGTCGTGATTGAATCGCCATGTCGTGAGTGCCTGCATATTCGGAGGTAACTCTTGCTCGGTGGTGGTCGTGGTGGTCTCGGTGTAGGGAATACCCTCTTTGTTGATGGTATTCCTCTCTACCTTTGTCGTGGTCTTAGTTTTCCACTTGCCAATCGCCAATTTGTCATACACGCCTTTGTAAAGGAGGTTGAGCTTGACACGCGCCTGCGACAAGGCTTGACCTATCAGCATGGAGCGCAGCTTGTTCTCTTGATCAGTCCACTTGTCGTAATTCCCGTTTTTCATCCGCGAGAAAACTTCGGGAGCGAGGCCGTCGGGAATAATCTCGGTGTCTTCAAGCACTATGTCATCGGGGGTCTCTGCTTTGTCTATAACCTCGTTATTCCTGTCTTCTATGATTTTCCGCACCTCTTCGCCAAGGTGCATCGCTATCTCGTAATCATTGAAGTCACGGCTGGCGAGGTTTCCGATGGCGGTATAGAAATCTTGACCGTCGTAGTCGAATTTCTTTTGTGCGGACATGACTTATTCCTCCCCTTCGTCTATGACCTCGCAGCGCATATCGAAATCTTCGCCTTTGACGAATTTCATATCGGCATCATATCCGAAACGCTGTAGGAATCGGTTTTTGTTCTCTATGTTATCGAAGGAAAGCATGAGATAGGCATCCATGTCGCCAGCGGTTTTCTCTGCCGCCTGCTTCACCTGTGCCTTTACTTCCTTCATGTGGGCAACCTTCGCGGCTCTCTCGGCCTGCTTTTCGGCCTGCCGCTGTGCTTTCTCGGCCTCGTTCTCTTCCTCAACCTCTTGCATGAGGTCGCCGAGAGAGTTGGCGAGGTCGTTTTCTTCTTCGGTCTTGAACATATAATCAAGACCAAGGAGCGACAAATCGGCCTCACTCAGCCCGACATCTTTGTATTCAATATCGGGAATCATCTCGGCCAGCTTGTCTCTGTCCCATGTACCTTGCGCGTTGGGGTTGTTCATGGCGATGTTCAGCTCCTTTTCGGTCTTTTCATCCACCGTAATCATGTCAACGCGCAGTTTGTAGTCATTCTCATGTGTCTTGCGGTCGTACTTTTGGAGTTCGTCCATGACGGTGATACGCTGATGGCCGCTGACAAGAATTATTTTCCCGTCACGCTTGTTCACTACGATTCCACCGACAAGGCCATATTTCTTGATGATGCGTTTGAGGGCTTTCTTTCCCTCTTCCGTTATCAATCGGGGGTTGTACGATGCAAGTTGAATGGCAGAACGATTCAGTTCCACCACCTCACTTTTGATGTATTTACTCAAATCCATTCGACTGCTCTCCTATTTTTTGTTACCGGCCTTTACGGCCGCCGCAGCATCCTCCCTTGGAAGGTCTGCGGCTGGTTGTTGATTTTCTCATTTCGGGTTCTTTTGGTCATATTCCCACAATATCCGTTCAGACATGGGGAAAGTCCTGTAAATCTTTTGAAGGTCTTGCGGATAGTTCTCTCGAAGCCACAGGAAGCAATCGATGTTGAATCCCGTGCCGCTCGACGCTTTTAGCGAATATCTGACTGGTTCGGGGATGCCTCGCTGCTTCATGTAGGCGAGCACATCTTTTTGGTTCCAGTCGGCCAGGGGATAGGCTTGAAGGTTGTTTATGTAGCAATTCTCCTCATAGCCTTTTAGCATCAGCCTGCGGTTCATACCGTCGGCCTTCTTCATTCCGAGAAACACGTAATCAATTCCCGTCTTCAGTCGGATGGCCTTCACTACGTCGGCCAGCTTGATGAGCTTCACCTTCGGGTTTGGAACACAATAGAGACCACCACGAAGGATATATGAGAGGTTCCAGTGAGGAACTTGCATAAACTCGATTTTCGGATAACGCGCTTTGCACCAGTTCACCCACCGCTCGATGTGCTCCAGCTGGGGGACAAAGTACATGAACACGCAGACGATCCGAGCAAACTGAGTGCTCACCAGGTCAAGAGTGACGAGGGAATCCTTACCAAGCGAACAAAAGACGATACAGCCGTCGGTGTTGTTCCTGACAGCCGCTATCGTCTTTAGTGCTGACTGAATCTTTGTCATGGCCTAACCTGTCGCCATTCCGAATGCGGCACGGATATTGCGGTAGTTACCGGCATGATTCGTGAGGCCATTACCTCTTGCATTGGTGTTGCGTTGACGACCGCGGTTGCCGAGATATGCACCAGTCGTTCCGTTGATACGACCTACCAAAGTTCTTGCTCTTGCCATAGTAGTTTACATTTTGGAGTTTATTTCTTTGTTTGACTACTCACTGTGTGCTCAATGATTCTTCCAAGGTCATAGACCACTCTCTCAACCACCCAGATCTGCCCGCCGTATTCGTATTCAATCGGCTGATCGCTATCGTCAAGCATGATCTCGCAGCGGGAGTCCTTCACCTCGACGATCGCTGTGTCACCGGTCTCTTTCGACGTGAAGAGGATTTGGTCATAGACAATCGGAAGCGCATTAGCGTTTTCGTCCTCGATCTCGTAGCCATCTGCATCAAGTTGCAGATACTTTTTGATGTTATTGGGGCGAATCTCCCGAAATTCCTGTACCTTGCGGCCATCCTTGATAGCGTCGAGGTATTTCTGTTTGATTGAAAGGTTTAATGTTCTCATTTGCGTACTTATTTGGCGCAAAGATACATATATATTACGCACGAAAGAAGCAATACTTTCTTTGTCTCTTCACTTATCGACGTAAAGTGAAGAGATAACCAATAGCGCCGCACAAAGGTATCTAAATTTAATACTCATTAACCTTTGTAAGCTTTAAATTTACATATATTGTTAAATATAAGGTGTAAATTACATTTTACTGCAATAATATTTGGTAATTTTGAAAATACACCTTACCTTTGTAGCGCTTTTTGTAATTTACACCTTAATATTTATTGTATGGACATCAAGAGAGTAATTCAAGAACACGGCTGGACGCTTGAACGCCTTGCAGCCGAAATGACAGCCTCTAAAGGCGAAGCTAAGGGTGAGAAGGGCATCTCTCACGCTGCCGTCTCGCAGATCATCAATGGCAACCCTACGCTTGACAGGCTGAAAGAGATTGCTTCTATCATCGGCATCTCTGTCTCTGAACTCGTGGCAGACAGTGAAACAAAAACGACAATCATGTGCCCAAAATGCGGCGCAAGTATAACCATTAAAGCAGAATAGTATGAACCAACCAACAAAAGAAAACACTTTGTATCTGCCCATAAAGCAGGTGTATTTCGACCAGATAATAGAAGGTTCTAAAAAAGAAGAGTATCGAGAGGTGAAATTTGGCGTTACGGCATCCAGGTATCTGAGACATGACGCTGCCGGTAACCTCGTTCTTAACCCGTCTTGCACAGAAGAAGGCAAAGAGTATTATTTGGACGACTATAACGATGGAAAATTTCCGTTTCTGCCGAAACCGATCAAATATCTATCTTTGGCAGTCGGGTACGCTAAAGAGCGCGATACTGCGCTTGTAGAGGTTAATGATATAACATTTAAGGTTGGACGGTTGTTGGGCAATCCCTCTAAATTCGCATGGTGGATCGCAGTATTTCACCTTGGGTCAGTAGTGACTGTAAACCGAAAAAACAGATCTAAATGATAAACGTATGAATATAGACATCAAAGGGCTGGCCAACTACACTGAGAACATGGCTTGCTTCAAAGACTCTTTCATATCAGTACTTCACGAATACAACGGTTCAGGAAAGGATAAGGAAATGCTTGCATTTGTCGCTTGTTGCTTTATGACGCCTAATGCCAAGAGCGACAAGAAGGACGTAGAGCACCTGCTTTCAATCATTAGAGAGCAGACTACCAGCGTTTGGGAATATATCGACAGAGAGATGTATATGGTGGATTTCTTCGATCCTTCCATGCGGACATTGAGTTTCGCGAACGACATGGATGTACTCAAAGTGTTCATGCTTCTTCACGAAGTTATCCTCACAACGCAGACAATCGAAAGGTCTGTACAGATTTCCTACGACTACAACGGGAACTATGAAGATTTCTTCATCAATATCTTCAACAGTGCCGGCGTGAAAGACATCTTCTATGCGGACAGGTCGGACCCGCAGGAAAGGATATGGACATTCCTACGTCTGATGGTTAGAAAATCACCCGTCGATCTCGGACTGTGGGGCAACTGGATTACGCCTGCAGATCTGCAGATGCCAATCAACGAGAATTTCGTTCGTGCAGCATACAAAATGAAGCTCTACGACAACATAGACGTTACACCGGCATCAAGGCGCAGGATAACAGATGCGTTTAAGACATACTTCCCGGACGACCCCGTAAAAGGATTCTTCGCAATTCATGGCTTTATCTACGAGATAAGCTGATAGAGACGTTCGGCTTCATTGCGGAAGCCGACGTGGTTCAAGAATAGCGATCGTGCATCGATAAAGTGCTTGGTGATGGTTGAAACTCCTAATCCAAGCACTTTTGCAATCTCTCTCCTTACGTTGCTCCTACAAAGCCTTTTGTTAACCAGTGACGTCGGATTGTACATGAAGAAAACGAGAAGAACGAATATTTTCGTGTTGTCCTTGCACTTCGGACTTGCTACATCCTTAAATCGGGCGTATAAAGATAATATCTCCCCTAAATCCGTTTTTACGGGGCGAGAGTTTTCGTACTCAGCTTTTATGGCAAGCACCTTACGTTGGTGGAGTTCTCTAATCTGACGAACTTTCTCTGTTATATTCATTTTCAGAAATCTCTTGATAAACAAAGTTTATTCTTTCATATTGTGGTCGCATAATGCTCTCGCGGTACTCTTCGAGATCGACAACATCAACGACCTTATCTGAGCTTCGTTTATTTCCATTTTTGTAGTGGAATAGGGTTCTTGATATTCTGTACATATTCATTTATTTTTTAGGTTTAAATCTTATTTGAATGAAATTGCGACGTGCCGTTTCTTCCAGTAGCGGCATATCTTCCTCTTTGATGGAGGCGTTTGTCTCTCCGTTGACAGTCATTCCGAACGGAATACCGAATCGATCGCGTATTCTCTTCTTTATCTCAGGGTCTTTTGTCACCCAGTAAACTGTTAATTTGACCATATCATTTTTTCATTGCTAATTAAGATGCCAGTATCATACGGTGCCATTGGCCTATTCCCGATTCGACTTAGCATCTCACCATGTTTGAAGATCACTCGTCGCGTCTTTTAAGAGCCGCGACTCTAAGGTAAAAGGGGATTCGCAGCTATCGCCGCTCATAGGTTGAATGCTGCCACAGGCCGAACAACGTACCCGAAGTACTTGTAGTAGTTGTACGCGAACCCATTGCCGAAGTACACGTAACGCGCGGTGCAGCGGTAGTACTCAGTCGAACTCCAGTGGTAGCTGCCTGGCATTGGATTGCCGCCTGCAAACTTGATAGCTTCATTGATACGATCCTGCCAAAAACACATGACCTCGAGGACTGCAAGCGTAGGTATGTACCATCCTTCGGGGAGAGGCACTTCTGAACCCTGCTCTTTGAGTAGGTTGGTGGCTGTAACAAAATCCCAATCGTGCAGACCTTCGCACTCCGTCGTGTAGTGGTCATCGTCTTCGAGCTTATCCCACTTCTTCTTCGGGATGAGGGGCTGCTCGCCGAGGTCTTTCAAGGCGACTTGGAAAGCGTGGCCGTCATAGACTACGCCGATTCCTGTAATACCATCCTTTGAAGCCGATTGGCTGGGTGTTTCAAATAGCGTATAGCTACCGTCATCATAGACGAGGTAGATGCCGTCTTCCTCGTTCTTCGACTCCGATGAGCGAAGGACACGAGGCTCAACCTCATCGCCTTCGGTTAAAAACTTGTAAGCCTCACGGCAGAAGCTCACAGGGTTCTCTACATGACTGAACTCTTTAAGAAGTTCCATCTTAATCTCTTGATTCTGATTCATAGTTACTTATTTTATGGGTTAATCTTCGTAGTCGAAATCACTCTCAATAATTTGCCTAACATCATCTTCCGTGAAGCGGAAATCATCAATCTTGCCATCTTCTTTGATGCTCAGAATGATGTAATCGCCATCATCACCAAGACAATCGGGAACGTAAGAGTTGACCCTTACGATTTCGTTCTTGTCTTCATCGAGTAAGGTGTAAGCTCCATCGTCACAAATCTTGTAGTGAACTTGTGCGGTCGTACCCTTTGGCCAGTCAACGATGCGACCTTCCTCAACGTCGATAAGAGGTCTCCAGCGATAGTGGTCTGAATAGATGCAGTCCTTTGGTTCTTCGGCCACCTTCACGGCAAAGGGCATGGCAGGTGTTCCTGCACCCTTGGTTTCGCAAAAGTCAATGTCGCTCTTCCCGTTTACGTCGGCATCTTCCCAATATCGCACACCAGCGTCAACTTGGAGAAATCGCACATCGACTTCCTTTGTTACTTTAATTTTCGCTTTCATAATTACAATAATTAAAAATAATTAAAAATCAATGAACTATATTTGTTCTATCTTCATTTTGAATGATTTTATATCTCTGATCAATTAGATACTTCCATATCTATAAGATCGAACAACGTGGGTGCCAATACTTCATCTTCGGCCTCTCGGAGATACGAGAGGCTATCTTTCCAGTATGCGTAATTAAGTTCGGTACTCAATCCACGGCGACCTTGACGCACAGCACAATAGGGAACCGTGCCGATGCCTCCGAAAGGATCAAACACCACATCTCCTTTTATGGAATATCGCTCAATCAGCCTTTCGACAATATCCAGCTGCAGTGGACAGATGTGATTTTGTCGTTTTTTCTGGCTTTGCTGCGTGTTCAAAGTGCGCATTCGGGTAACATCATCCCAAATGTAGTCTTTGTGACTCACCGGGTCAACGGCCATAAACGTCTTCGGTAGGTGTCCCTTCGCGTCGAGTGTTTCTGCAAATGCAAGATGATCCTCGAAGTTGTATATATGTCGCTCCGCAAAGTTACGGTAGAAATTGCGAATCCAGTCTATGTTATGTCCGTTTAAGTCAGATGGAATAATCAGACGGTCGCCTGAAGATTTCCAATCGGCATGAGCGTCTATCTGCCAACGTGCAAGGCTATATTCCTTGCCCTTTTCCTTGATAACAGGCTCGTCGGCGTATGCGCGACTACGGTCAGTTGGCAGCTTGCGGAACAGCAGGATGTATTCGGGGCAACCGACGCCCATCTTCGATCCATCTTTGCACATTTCGGTATATCCAAGGCGGTATGTCTGATTATTCTCGCGTACCACGTCGGTATCTACCGTTATCATACCCATCAATACAAAACCGTGTTTCATGTAGTGGAATATACACATCGCATGGAAAGGATCAAGCGACGGCATACCTAAACCCGTAGCGTTGCCAAACAGGATGCGGTCTTTGCAATGTACGGCCAGTACGCGCCCAGGCTTCAATATTCGCAACAGTTCGGGCGTCAGGAAGTCCATTTGCTTGAAAAACTCGCTGTTATCTTCGTTATACCCGAAGTCGTTGTAGGTAGCCGTGTACTCGTAGTGGTTGCTGAATGGTACGGAGGTTACTATCAGCCCTACAGAGTTGTCGGGCATTTCCTTACACTCCAGTACGTTGTCATTGTTGATGGCGCGGTATAGGTTACCATTGCACTCTTCGCGCTGACTGAATACATATCGCATAAGCTTAGCTTCTACGTCCAAACCAAACAATCCGTTTTCCCTCACGATGGCAGTCATCTTTTCTACCATTTCGCGGTGTTGCTTCCATTTCTGCATGAAGGTTTTGTAGATTTCCTGCTCGCTCTCAGCATAAACGAGGTAAAGCTCTACGGGATGCTGTTGCATGAAGCGGTGTATTCTGGCTATCGCTTGGAACTTGTCATTGAAGCGGTAGTCTATGAACATGATTGCCTTGTGGCAGTGATATTGAAAGTTCAATCCCTCTCCCAGCATTTCTGGCTTCGCGGCGAGATATTTCAAACGTCCGTCCTTGAAGTCTGAGATGATTTGGTCGGCTTCATCATCGTCCTGTGTTCCATATACAGCCCTACATCCATCAATAGCCTTACAGATAAGCTTACGCTCATCTTCGAGGTCATGCCAAATGAGGAAATGGTCGTTTATGTTTTCGGGACGGTTAATGATTTCAACCGCTCTCTGAATCTTTGTACACATGTTGTCCCGTCTTTCCTTAGCTGCCTGTGCGAGACCCAGTGCAGCTTCGCGGAACATCATCTTGATACCGTTCTCATCATAACCTGCAGTACTATTGTTCACATCTACGATTTCTTCGTGAATGTTCAGAGGTGGCAGCACGTAACCATCATCCGAATACCCCAAGTCTGATGGCTTAGTTAGGAACAAAGCCCAAGTAGAAACCCAAAGCCAAAACTCTCTCTCCTTGCCTGGGTAGAGCGTTAGGTTGTTCGCCTTGGTACTGTCTCGCTGGAAAAAGCGCGTGAGAGCCTGTCCCGTATCCATGACACCGAGATAGCCTGCATAGTGTATAAGCTCTTTGTAGCGGTTAGGAGATGGTGTTGCGGTCGCTACAAATCGATACGGCACCTTTGAGAACAGAGGCAAAAACTCCTGATACGTCTTCGTCCCGTAACCTCTTAGAACAGATGCTTCATCCAGCGATGTGGCCGTGAAGAAATTCGGGTCGATCCGCACGCCGTCTTCACCATCGCGGACGCGCTCGTAATTCGTTATCATTATATCGCTCTCACAGGCTTCCACTTCCTGCATCGTGCGTACATAAGAGACGGTCATGCCCATGTGCTGTTGCGCCTGTGAGACAAACTCTACCACGACACGCTTTGGGCATACGACCAAACCCTTGCCGCCTTTCTTGGCGATGATAATGCGTAATATCTCCAGCTGCGTTACGGTCTTCTGCATACCGAACGAGCTGAATATAGCCCTGCAACCGCCCTTCACAGCCCAGCGAACAGTGTCCTTGACGTGAGGGAATAACGATGGCGTGAGGTCACTCTCTTCGATGTCGAAGCCTGTTTGCGACGAGATGGCCATCTTCTTTTTAAGAAAATCAATATACTCCATAAATTGTGATTTGTTTTGCTACTTATTTGCGTTTTTTTCGATGTACTCTTGCGGAGTGCACCCGTACTTTTTCTTGAACAGCTTGCAGAACGATGCTTTAATACTCTCGTCCGCTTTCGGGTCGTTCAACAGGGATTGGGCGATTCTCACGACATTCTCCACATTCTCTTTCGGCGTCTCTTTTTGCTCCGTCGAAGATGTGAGAGCGGTTAAAGGATTAGGCTTGTCAATCCATCTGTCTGCTTCTTCATTCTTACCCTGCGCTCTGAGCTTCTCTTCCTCCATCTTGCAGTATTGCTGCCATGACACAGCATGTTTCAATTCCTCTTCCTTCTGCTTGTAACGTTCATCTCTCTCGTGCCGTTCATAAGCATAGGCGCGTTCTTTAAGGAAGTCTCGAATGGAGGTCGTTATTACAAGCGGGTCAACCGAACCGTAGAATCGTCCATAGCGTCCCGACTTGAACCAATGAAAGAAAAGCATCGTCTCGGAGATCTTAAGGTAGAAGAACTCTGACGCTATCACACTGGCGCACTCTTCAAGCGGCTTGCCCTGCAGCTTATCCCTGCACCCGCAATACTCTGAGAGGTTGTATAGCTGTGGAATGAGCCACATGACAGGGGCATTATTCCCGTATGCCTCTCTCAGCATCCCGAATGTAGGGAAGTCGCCAAAGAAGCACAAATCGGGCGTTGCGCAGATCTGACGCTGGTAATCCGGATTATATTTGGCGAGAAACGCTTCACGGTTTCCGTACCTACTGATTAGCATCGTCCTCTGCGGCGAGTCTGGCAACGATTGTTGCTGCTTCGTAAGCCCGCTGCCCTGCATTAGTTGTCCTATTGAGTCCATTTTGCTTGCTGTTTAACTCGGCTTGCGCCTTGGCGCAAATCTCGTTGTATTTCGATGTGAGTGTAGAAACGCTGAAATTCTCAAATATCCACCCGTCTTGAATACTGGAGAGGAAAGCTTTTAACGCTGCCATCAT
>JAEEGL017084127.1_pt1 | contig 72724 bp, 65 predicted proteins | sample 9134231 | NCBI WGS metagenome assembly JAEEGL01 (sample SAMN16246548, study PRJNA631951) | gut metagenome | biome: gut microbiome; feature: rumen; material: fiber-attached | host: Bos | place: Iran: Karaj | collected 2018-10 | reverse complement strand
CTGCCAGTGGTCCGACGAAGAACTCAACGAGCATATGCCCGCTGAAGCTAAGCGTTATATCGCAAACAACAATATTAAACTTTATACAATCAACGCTATCGACAAGGCTATCGAAATCGGTATGGGTAAGAGAACAAACACAATCTTACAGTCCGCTTTCTTCAAACTCGCTAACGTAATGCCTATTGAAGAAGCAGTAGATTATATGAAGCAGGCTGCAAAGAAGTCCTATTCCAAGAAGGGTGACGCAGTTGTTGAAATGAACTACAAGGCAATCGATGCCGGCGTAGACGCAATTCACGAAGTTGCCGTTCCCGCTGATTGGGCTAATGCGGTTGACAACAAGAAACCCGTTGAAAGAGAAGGTCGTCCCGCAACGGTTAAGATGGTTAACGAACTTCTTGATCCTATCGGATTAATGGATGGTTATTCACTTCCCGTATCTGCATTCGCAGACAGAGCTGACGGTCAGTTCGAAACAGGTGCATCCGCATACGAGAAGAGAGGTACCGCGGTTATGGTTCCCGAATGGAACGCAGAAGCTTGTCTTCAGTGTAACAGCTGTGCTTTCGTATGTTCACATGCTACAATCCGTCCTTTCATTCTTGATGCTTCCGAAGTTGCGGCAGCTCCTTCAAACATCAAACTTGCAGATTCAAAGCATGCCAACGATGCTTCCATGAAGTATACAATGACCGTATCTCCTCTTGACTGTATGGGATGCGGCGAATGTGTTACCGTATGTCCTAAGGCTAACGAAGCTCTTAAGATGGTTCCTCAGGAATCACAGGCAGCTGAACAGCCCGTATTTGATTATCTTGTTGCAAACGTTGGTAAGAAAGAGCTTAAGCCCGCTCTTGCAAACGGCGTAACACCTATCAATTCTCAGTACAATCAGCCTCTCCTTGAGTTCTCGGGCTCATGTGCGGGATGTGCTGAAACATCATACGCCAGACTTATTACACAGCTCTTCGGTGAGCATATGTATATTTCGAACGCTACAGGATGTTCATCCATTTGGGGTGGTCCCGCAGCTACATCACCTTATACTGTTAACAAGGATTCCAAGAAGGGCCCTGCTTGGTCGAACTCCCTCTTCGAAGACAACGCAGAGCACGGCTTTGGTATGTACTTAGGCCAGAAGGTATTAAGAAACCAGGCTATCGCAAAGATCGAAGAGATGATGCAGTCTGACAAGGCAAGCGCAGAATTCAAGGCAGCAGCAGAGAAGTTCATCGAAACAAAGGATTGCACAACCTGCAACTCCGAATACGCAGCAGCACTTGTTGCAGAACTTGAAAAAGCTGCAGCAGACGGATGCGATAAGGCTAAAGAAGTACTTGCCAAGAAAGATTACCTTCCCAAGAAGTCCGTATGGATCTTCGGCGGTGACGGTTGGGCATACGATATCGGTTTCGGCGGTTTGGATCACGTACTTGCTTCCGGTGAGAACGTTAACGTTATGGTATTCGATACTGAAATGTATTCAAATACAGGCGGACAGGCATCCAAGGCTTCCAATATCGGTGAAGTATGTCAGTTCGCTGCAGCAGGTAAGGAAATCAGCAAGAAGTCACTTGCGGAAATCGCTATGAGCTACGGTTACGTATATGTAGCACAGATCGCTCTCGGCGCAAATCCCGCACAGGCTGTTAAGGCTATCGCCGAAGCTGAAGCTTACAACGGACCTTCGCTCATCATCGGTTACGCTCCCTGCGAACTTCACGGTATCGCTAAGGGCGGTATGAACCACTGCCAGGATGAAATGAAGAAAGCCGTTAAGGCAGGTTACTGGAACCTCTTCTCCTTCAACCCCGCACTTAAGGCAGAAGGAAAGAATCCTTTCACTCTTACATCCAAGGAAGGCGACGGAACATATCAGGAATTCCTTAACAACGAGTCCAGATATACACGTCTTGTTAAGCCTTTCCCTGAAAGAGCAGAGAGACTCTTTGCAGAATCCGAGAAGGTTGCAAACGAGAGATATCAGCACTTGCTCAAGCTTGTTGAACTCTATAAATAATCGTAAGATTATTAGTCCCGGGTGAATTATCACCCGGGGCAAGGATCTGAAAAAACACTATATAAAACAAATCCCCGTATCATGATGATACGGGGATTTGTTTTATTATTATATTTGAAGAAAATTATGAATTGTAAGTATTTTGTTTAATTGTTCTGCTCCTGACCCTCCGCTTGTGCGGCTGCTTCGGCTGCAGCGGCTTCCTCTGCCTCTTTTCTGAGTCTTTCGGCTTCCGCTTCGATTGCATTTTGCTCGGCGTTTGTTTCCATTGCCTTGGCTGCTCTTGCGTTTTCAGAGGCTATTTCTTCTTCCGTAAGAAGACCGGACTGTTTCCATATGGTGAAATAGAAATTGTATTTCATCATATTTATGCTTGCAAGGTAATTGGAATCGTTCATTGCAAGATAATTTTCGAGATAAGCGTCAAGCGCTTCGTCGCAGTAAACGGAAGTATCTATTTTCCATTCCGCTTTTTGCGTTGATGAATTGTAAGCCACTTTGTTGTTTATGAAACTTTTGTTGTAAAGCATGGCCGTATGCATGCTGTCTTTGGAAAATACATCCGTTCCCATTAAAAGTCTTGAATCGTAAGGTATATTGAAAAGATTAAGTATCGTGGGAACGATATCCACATTGCAGCAATATTCGTCGTTGTGAATGGGCTCGCTCATTCCGGCATTGTAAATGGTGCATGTGGAATGATACTGTTCAAGTTCGCTTATTTCCTGCTGGCAGAGACTTGTTCTTCCGGCTTCGGAGAGATAGTAAGGATAGTGATCGCCGGTAAGAACGATAACGGTATTGTCGAGCTTTCCTTCTTCTTCGAGTCTCTCGAGAAGATATGCCATTGCTTTTTCGAGTTCGAGATTGCATGCGAGATAATTGAGCGCTTCGGCATTGTATTTATCCGCATCCTCGCCGAGGAGTTCCCTGACTTCGTTTATGTTCTTTCTTGACATGTAATTCGATCCCGAATAAGGACCGTGACCGGAAAAGGTCATATAATAAGCGAAGAATCTGTCGTTTCCTATATAATCGTCCACGCTTTGCTGCATCATTTCCAAATCGCTTGAAGGCCAGTTGGATGTGAACTTCATATCGCCCATGAATTTGCAGTTTTCAAATCCGATATTGGGCCAGGAAAGATATCTTCTGTAATAAGTACCGTAATAATTATGGTATCCGTAAGTCTGTACGGAATCGTTTGCGAAGAAATCACCGACACCGTAGGGCATGAATTTGCCGGCTGACTGGGGGAAACTTCCCACATCCGTTCCGGACATTGCCCATCTTGATACATCGGGCCATAAAGATGTGGCGAATGCAAATTCACCGTTGGTGGTGGTATTTAAGAACGAATTGTAATAATTGTCCAAAACGATGCCGTTATTGGCCATCTTGTAAAGTGTAGGCGTAACTTTTTCGTTGCATGCGTAAGTCCAGAAAGCCTCACCGCATATGTAAATCAAATTATAACCTTCGAAATAACCGGTATATTCGTTTTGGTATGTGGGTTCTTTTTCCGCAAGGTATGTATATAAATTCTTTGAGGCCGGATCCGTTGCTGATTCCGCAAGAGCCTCGAAATCGAATCTCTCGTCAATCCAGGGATCGTAAACAACCTTTTCTTCCTTTACGATTACGGCTTCTTTTTCCGAAGAATTATCCTCATCCTTTGCTGCGCCCGCAGGAGTATCCGGAACAAGCTCCAAATCGGCTTTGTCTATGCTTGATATTTCGATTTCGTTTTGCGTGTTTCCGATTCCGAAATAATATGCGCCGCTCTCAACGATGAATGTCGTAAGCGAACCGAGATGATTTGCCGTGGTATCTGTATCGGAAGAACTGTTTGTCAGAACATAATATGCGGACTGTCTGTCCGTTCCGATCAATTTCAGGGCGCCGATTCCGCCAAACCAAAGGCCTGCCGTAAGTAACAGGGGCAGAATATGCATAAGAAGAGGATATCCCGCAAATTTGATTTTCTTTACGAATACAAGGAAAATACATATTAACGTGGGTGAGAAGAAGATGATGATAAAAATAAGCGAAGCGATAAGCACTTCTTCCATTGCCCAGAAAAAGTTTCCTACGGCGGTTCCTCCCATACCCATCATGGATACGGAGAAAAGCGAACCGAATATTTTGAAATATACAAACTGAACGCAGTAATACAAATCAAGAATCAGCAAAAGAAGGGGCATGACGATTCTGTTGCCGATATTTTTGAAGAAACCGGCAAATACCGTGAAAAACATTGCTTCCGCCGGAACAAATGCGAGAAAAGCAAGGTTCATTTTGAATATTTTACCGGAGATATGATATCTTAAAAACAATTCCGACAAAGTGATTGCAAAGAGGAATATACCGAAATATATTGCAAACGGAAGCAATCCTTTTATGTATTTTTCAAATCGCCCTTCTTTACGGATTTTTATTTCCGTTTCCGAGGATTGTGCTTTTTTATTTTTTTTCATAACGAATTTCCTTATTATATATAAAAACCAATTTAGAATACTATAATTTTTTTTTACAGTCAATCTGTTGTTTCATTATTAATATTGAAAAAGTCAAATTTTATAAAAAAACAACAAAAAAAGCCCTTCAAATGCGCAAAATTCAAAAAATATGCAATAAAACCCCTGTTTTTTGCCCGAATTATGATAAAATATGTTCGGATTGCATAGGATAATCCGTGAAAGGAAGTAATCGAATGGAATACGTTTTGGATGCCGAAAAGCTAAACGACAGAGAAGAGGCTCACGAATATCTCGCTGAAGTATTTTCGCTTCCCGAATATTACGGGAAAAACCTCGACGCCCTGTATGACTGTCTGAGCGAAATGAATATAGAAAAAATCATTCTTCGAAACGAAGATAAGGGAGAATATTATTTTTACGCCGTTTTGGACGTGATTAACGATCTTGACATAGATATCGAAAGAGAATAACTACCTGTCCCGATTATCGGACATATGGTCATGATACAATCAAGCCGTAAAGTAAAGAAACGGAGGATACAATCATGACAAAGACAGCAAAAACATTGTTTATAATAATATCTGCGATAACCGTAATAATGGTTTTAAGCATGTCTGTAAAAGCATATGCCAACGACAAAAAGAGCAGGGAATACAAAGAAGCGATTGCAAAACAGGAGAACTGTTACGTAAGAGAAATCAGAAACAGCCTTGATGAGTTCGGATTCAAAAATGCCGGAATCAATCTCACCAAAGAATATGATGAAAACAGAAACGTGACCTACAATCTTTCGATCAATCACCATTCGTTCGAATATGCGAGCGAGGATAAGCTTAACGAAATGGAAGACATCATATATATTAATGCCGACAAATATTTAAACGGAAACGTCGAGGCGAACTTCACGTTTTAACCGAAAATCCTCTTAAAAAAGGTTTTTTCGGATATCGTGAAATTTAGTGACAATTTTATAACACTCGTGCTATAATGTGTACGTTTTGAAAATTAAGGTTTTTTAGGAGGAAATAAATTTATGTATTCGTTGGAAGAAGTAAAAAAGGTAGACCCTGAGGTTGCCGCTGCGATTACGGACGAAGAGGCAAGACAGAACAGCCACATCGAACTTATCGCTTCGGAAAACTGGGTATCCAAAGCCGTAATGGCTGCAATGGGAAGCATCCTTACAAATAAATATGCCGAAGGATATCCCGCAAAGAGATATTACGGCGGATGCGGATGCGTAGACGTTGTTGAAAATCTTGCAATCGAGCGTGCAAAAGAGCTGTTCGGCTGCGATTATGCCAACGTACAGCCCCATTCGGGCGCTCAGGCCAATATGGCTGTTCAGTTTGCCATTCTTGAGCCCGGAGACACAATCATGGGTATGAACCTTGATCACGGCGGACATCTTACACACGGTTCACCCGTAAACATGTCCGGTAAATACTTCAAAGTTGTACCTTACGGTGTAAACGACGACGGATTCATAGATTACGATAAACTTCGTTCACTTGCTCTCGAATGCAAGCCTAAAATGATTATCGCAGGCGCTTCGGCATATGCAAGAACGATTGATTTCAAGAAATTCAGAGAAATCTGCGATGAGGTGGGAGCGGTTCTCATGGTTGATATTGCTCACATTGCGGGACTTGTTGTTGCAGGTCTTCATCCCTCACCCTTCCCTTATGCGGACGTTGTTACAACAACCACACACAAGACTCTTCGCGGACCCAGAGGCGGTATGATTCTTGCCAATAAGGAAGCCGCTGAGAAATACAATTTCAATAAGGCAATCTTCCCCGGAATTCAGGGCGGACCTCTCATGCATGTCATTGCAGGAAAGGCAGTATGCTTCAAAGAAGCTCTTTCTCCCGAATTCAAGGTTTATGCACAGAATATCATCGACAATGCTCAGGCTCTCTGCAAAGGTCTTTTGTCCAGAGGAGTTAACATTGTATCAGGCGGTACGGACAACCATCTTATGCTCGTTGATTTAAGAGGTGAGAAATACACGGGTAAGGAAGTTGAGAAGATGCTTGATGAGGCTCACATCACAGCCAACAAAAATACAGTTCCCAACGATCCTCAGAAGCCTTTCGTAACAAGCGGTGTAAGACTCGGTACTCCCGCAGTTACATCAAGAGGCATGAATACCGAAGATATGGATAAGATTGCAGATGCCATCGCGGCAATCGTTAAGGGCGGCGAGGAAAAGATTCCTTACGCAAGAGCAATCGTAGACGAACTTACCGCAAAATATCCGCTTATATAAAAAACAGGGGAGGGTTTTCCTCCCCTTTTGTTATATTTGACTGTTTAAAACGGCAAAAAGATGTTAAAGTATGCTTGAAGGATTTGTTGTTTTCGGGTTTATAAATGAAAAATTTTCTTTTTTGTAAAATAAAAACAATATCTGCGTTGGTTGTTTCGCTTGTTTTTTTGTCCTCGTGCGCGAAAACAGTGGTTGTTACGGACGGATTTTCCGAGGGCGAAGTTTTCAGAATCAATACCGCAAGCTGCTGCAGAGCGGAGATGAATGTGTATCTTACCAATATGGCAAATGCATACGAGTCGACTTTCGGCAAGGAAATCTGGGAAACGAATGCGGGAAACACAACAATCGAAGATGCGTTCAAGGAAACCGTTTTGGCCAAAGTTACGAGAATCAAGGTTTTGAATCTCATGGCAAAGAGCGAAAAGGTTTCGCTTTCATCGGACGAAAAGAAATCGGTCAAAAAGGCCGCCAAAGCCTACATGAAGACTTTGTCCAAAAAAGAAAAGACGGAGCTTGGGGCCGACGAGGATCTGATTTATCAGATGTATCTTGAATACGCATTGGCCGAAAAAGTATACAATTCAATCGTAGACGAAGTTGATTTTGAAATAAGCGACGACGATGCAAGAAGCATTATTGTACAGGAAATATTTATAAAGACCTATCATGAGGATTCGCACGGAAGACTTACCGATTATTCGCCTTCCGCAAAAAAAGAAGCAAGGGAGCGGGCTTTGGAAATAAGGGAAAAAGCCGTAACCGGAGCCGATTTTGAAAGCCTCTGTGCTCTTTACAACGAAGACGACGAGAGCACGCATGCGTACAGAAGGGGCGAAATGCCCGAGTCTTTCGAAGAAAAGGCTTTCGAACTCGAAGAGGGTGAAATAAGCGATATTATAACCACCGAAGACGGTTATTACATACTTAAATGCATCAGCACCTACGAGAGAAAAGCCACAAACGAAAATAAGGAAGCGATTATAAACGAGGCCAAGAGAAAGGCCTTTGAAGAAAAATACAACGAATATCTGCCGAATATCATCGCAAATCTTAACGAAAAAGAATGGAACAGTATTGCAATCATTCACGATTCGGAGGTTACCACGGATTCTTTTTTCGACATTTATACGGACATAATGATAGAAGGAAAATGATTATTAGCACTCAGATAAATTGAGTGCTAATTTTTTGTTGACTTTTGATTTTCGCGGTTTTATAATTATCCATGTACGAAAGAACAAGTATTAATAGAGGATTTTATCCTTCGATAACAATAAAAGAGGTGACAAAAATGGCAAAAAAGGGTTCGTTATCAATCAATTCGGAAAACATATTTCCGATTATCAAAAAATGGCTTTATTCCGATCACGATATTTTTATGCGTGAGCTTATTTCAAACGGTTGTGACGCAATCACCAAATTAAAGAAACTCGACATGATGGGAGAATATACTCTTCCCGACGGTTTTAAGGAAAGAATAGATGTATGCGTCAATCCCGAAAAGAAAACAATTACTTTTACGGACAACGGTCTCGGAATGACTGCCGAGGAAGTCGAAGAATACATCAACCAGATTGCTTTCTCGGGAGCTACGGACTTTATCGAAAAATATAAAGACAAGGCCAACGACGACCAGATTATCGGACATTTCGGTCTGGGATTTTATTCCGCATTCATGGTTGCAGGGAAGGTTACCATCGATACGCTTTCCTACAAAGACGGAGCCAAACCCGTACACTGGGAATGCGACGGCGGAACCGAATTCACAATGGAAGATTCAGACAAAAAGGATATCGGTACGGTAATTACTTTGTATCTTACTGAAGACTGCGTGGAATTTTGCAACGAATACAGAGCAAGGGAAATCATCAAAAAATACTGCTCCTTCATGCCCACCGAAATCTATTTAAGCAAGGAAGACACAAAGGAAACACAGACAATCAAGGCGAGCGAAAAGCTTGAAGACGACATTGTTGTGGAAGAATTGGAAAAGAAAGAGGGAGAGGACGAAGCGAAGATCAAAATCAAAAAGCGTCCCGAACTTTTGAACGATACTCATCCTTTGTGGATGAAGAATCCCGCAGAGTGCGAAAAGGACGATTATCTTGCATTCTACCGCAAGGTTTTCAACGATTACAAAGAGCCTCTGTTCTGGATTCATCTTAATATGGATTATCCTTTCAATCTCAAGGGAATTTTGTACTTCCCCAAGATTAACATGGAATACGATGCAATAGAGGGAACCATTAAACTTTATAACAATCAGGTGTTCATTGCGGATAACATCAAAGAGGTTATTCCGGAATTCCTGCTTCTTTTAAAGGGTGTTCTCGACTGTCCGGATCTTCCTTTGAACGTTTCCCGTTCAGCACTTCAAAACGACGGATTTGTCAACAAAATCAGTGAATACATCACAAAGAAAGTGGCAGACAAATTATCCGGAATGTGCAAAACGGATAAGGAAAATTACGAGAAATACTGGGGAGACATTTCACCCTTCATCAAATACGGCTGCTTAAAGGATGACAAATTCTGCGAAAAGATGAACGATTACATTCTCTTTAAGAATTTGGACGGCAATTACATGACGCTTCCCGAGTGCCTTGAAACAAAGCCCATAGATGTATCCGAGGCGGTTGACGAAGACGGAAATCCCGTGGAAGCGGAAGTTGTATCCGAAGGAGAAAATACAGACGAAACACCCGAAGGAGATAAAGAGGGCGAAAAGAAGGAAAAGATTATTTACTTCGTTACGGATCCCGTTGAGCAAAGCCAGTATGTGGCAATGTTCAAAAAGGCAAAGATGGATGCCGTTATGCTTACGGACAATATCGATATGCCTTTTGTAAATCAGCTTGAAATGAAGAACGAGGGCGTAATCTTCAAGAGAATTGACGAAGATTTATCCGATGCATTAAAGAGCAAGACTTCCGCAAAGGCAGAAGAAGAACTTAAGGCAAACGAAGAGGAACTCGGAAAACTCTTCAAAAAAATAGTCAAGAAAGACGATATCAAAATCAAACTCGAGAAGCTTAAAAACAAAGACATTTCGGCAATGATGACAATGTCCGGCGAAACGAGAAAGATGCAGGAAATGATGCGTATGTACGCAAGCGGAATGGGCATAGACGAATTCAGCAAAGAAGGTTTGACACTCGTTCTTAACGCCAACAACAAGCTCGTACAGTACTTAATCGACGAAAAGGACGGCGAAAACGTTAATATTATCTGCGAGCAGCTCTACGATCTTGCGCTTATCCAGCACGGACCTCTTTCACCCGAAGAGATGACCAAATTCGTAAACAGATCGAACAAGATAATGATGATACTGGCCAAATAAAAAAATGTAGAAGAGAAGCTCCAAACTTCTCTTCTTTTTTGGTAATTATAACGAAGCGAGGAATATGATTTTATCTTGTGATACACGATTGTTTGTAGTAAAATAACTATATCTGTGGTTTTTTGAGAATTGGCGGAAGAACGGCCGCAGACCATGGAGGAGAAAATGAAAAAATTCCAGGCATTATTGATTTCGACGGCTTTGGTTGCATCATTGAGCGCATGTACCCCCGATGCCTATATCAAAACGGCGGACAAGGATACAAACAACAGTGTTGCGAATATCGTGCAGAAGATTGAAACCGACGCAAACAATGACGTTAACTCTCAAAACGTAACCGAGGACGACAAAAAAAGTCCCTATGCGGATATGAAATATACTTCCTATCCCGCATGGAGCGTGTACGATTCGATAGTTGAAAACGATTATTTTACGAATTCCGAAGGGCAGTATATCGAAAAAGCCAGAACGGAATATTCCGACATACATGTTTCTTCGTATGAGGGAAACGGATACGAATACAAGGAACTTTCCGAAAGACTTCAGAAGATAAACGAAGATAACAGAACGAATCTCGAAAAAACATTTGAAGGTTTTATTAACGACTGGGAAGAAACATTTAAGGATTCGGATATAAACTGGGGTCCGGTCTTTTACGAAACCGACCACAAGGGCGTAATAAGAGCCGATCAAAAAGTATTTTCCGTAATGTGCAATGCCGAAACCTATTACGGAGGAGCTCACGGCGGAAACTATCTCGGCGGATACAATATCAATTCTCAGACCGGCGAAGACATCGCATTCGAAGACGTATTTCTGAAAACCGAAGGATTGAGCGAAATTCTTGCCGACGAACTTTATGAAAATTACGATCAAGATTTTTTCTTTGCCGAAACAAAGGAAGCGCTTAAAGATACCATTGACGATCTTTTTGATACAAACAGCATCGGATGGACGATCAATTATCAGGGCGTGGCGTTTTATTTCGGAGATTATTTTGTGGCTCCCTATGCCTGCGGACATCAGGTGGTATACGTAAATTACGACGAATATCCCGAATATCTCAATCCGGAATATTTTACCGATGCCGACACCGAATATGTTTTAAGGGCAAACGCAAATGCGTATTACCCCATATTGATTGACGGCAAAGAAAAAAATATTTGCTTCAGCTGGGATAAAAGCTATAACGAAGAAAGCGGATATTATTCCGAAACATATGAAATATTGCACATTTGGGGAGATGATTTTTACCAGGAAGAACGTCTTTCGGGCTCGATGATGGACCCCGTGGTTTATATAATAAGACGTAACGGCAAAGATTATATCTATGTTCAGAATTATTATTTCGACGGCGTTGAAATGCTTCAGTTCTTTGAATATGAGGACGGTGAGTTTGTCGAAAAAGAAAAATTCTCCGGAGGCATAAGTTTCAACACCAACGAACTTACCGGAGTCGATTACGAATCAAACGGTTCTTTCTGCTTTAACTTTGCTTTTTCGAAAGCGGATTCCGTTATAGGCGAAGACGGACAGCTTGAGATATCGGACGTATATTTCTATTACATATACAACAACTGGGAAGACGACGATTATTATACGGCAAGCGAAGATTTGAAATGCAAGACTTCCGATAAGGACGGCAAACCCCTGGAGGGAGAAACAACCCTTAAAAAAGGAACGGTTGTAACGCCTTATTCCACGGATCATGAATCCTTCATCGTATTGATTGACGAAAACGGAAATTATTACTCTTTTGACATTACTATAAGAGACGATCGCGAAATAATCATTAACGGAAAAACCACGTTTGATTTGTTTGAACATTATTCAAACTGGTAAAAGATAAAAGATTTAAGGAGAAAAAAATGGCTAAAGTCGGTATTGTAATGGGTTCGGATTCGGATATGCCCGTAATGAGCAAAGCAGCCGAAATGCTTGACAAATTCGGTATTTCCTACGAAATGACAATCATATCCGCTCACAGAGAACCCGATGTGTTTTTCGAATATGCCAAGACGGCTGAATCGAAAGGATTTAAGGTAATTATCGCAGGTGCCGGAATGGCGGCTCACCTTCCCGGTATGTGCGCGGCTATTTTCCCGATGCCGGTTATCGGTATTCCCATGCATACAACGAGCCTGGGCGGCAGGGATTCGCTTTATTCGATCGTACAGATGCCTTCGGGAATTCCCGTGGCAACCGTTGCCATCAACGGCGGTGCGAATGCAGGCATACTTGCTGCTAAAATTCTGGCAACATCCGACGATGAACTTTTGAATAAACTCAAAGATTATTCGGAATCACTTAAGAATAGCGTTCAGGAAAAGGATGCAAGACTTCAGGAAGTCGGATACAAAAATTATTAATTAATTGTTTTAAACAAAAAACATATAAAGGAGAAAAAAATGGATTACAAATCATCCGGAGTAGACATTGAGGCTGGTTACAAATCAGTCGAACTGATGAAAGGTTATGTAAAAGAGACGTTTCGAAGCGAAGTTCTCGGCGGAATCGGCGGATTTTCCGGCGCATTCTCGATGAACAAGTTTAAAGAAATGGACGATCCCGTTCTTTTGTCCGGCACGGACGGATGCGGAACGAAAGTCAAACTCGCATTTCTTTTGAACAAGCATGACACCATCGGAATCGATGCGGTTGCAATGTGTGTAAACGACGTTGCGTGTGCCGGCGGCGAACCCCTCTTTTTCCTTGATTATATAGCTTGCGGAAAGAACATTCCCGAAAAAATAGCAACCATCGTAAAAGGCGTTGCGGAAGGATGCAAGCAGTCGGGCTGTGCGCTTGTCGGAGGAGAAACGGCAGAGCATCCCGGACTTATGCCCGAGGACGAATACGATCTTGCGGGATTTGCCGTAGGCGTTGTTGACAGAAAAGATCTGATTACCGGTCAGGATATCAAAGACGGAGACGTTCTTATCGGTATGGCATCAAGCGGTGTTCATTCAAACGGTTTCTCGCTTGTAAGAAAAGTATTCAGAATGACCGAAGACAATTTGAACCGTTACAGAGACGAACTCGGAAATACACTCGGCGAAACGCTTATCACACCCACCAAGATTTATGTCAAAGCTTTAAAGAGCATAAAGGACGCAGGTGTTAAGATTAAAGGATGCAGCCATATTACCGGCGGCGGATTCTACGAAAACATTCCCAGAATGCTTCCCGACAAAATCAAGGCATCCGTTAAAAAAGATTCATATCCCGTACCTCCCATTTTCGGTCTTATCCAAAAAGAAGGCCAGATTGCGGAGGAAATGATGTATAACACATTTAACATGGGTCTCGGAATGGTTATCGCCGTAGATCCCGCAGATGCCGATAAGACAATGCAGGCAATTATCGCCGCAGGCGAAGAACCCTATATTGTAGGCAAATGCGTAAACGGTGAAAAGGGAGTCGAATTATGTTAAAAATTGCTGTCTGTGTATCGGGCGGAGGCACCAACCTTCAGGCAATCATCGATTCAATCAAATCAGGCAGACTCGAAAATGTCGAAATTGTACGCGTGATTTCAAACAATCCGAACGCTTATGCGCTTGAGAGAGCCCGAAACGAAGGTATAGATGCCGTTTGCGTTTCACCGAAGAGCTTTTCAACCAGGGACGAATTCAATTCGGCTTTGCTTGATTCGTTAAACGAAGCAAAACCCGATTTGGTGGTTTTGGCCGGCTTTTTGGTTGTAATTCCGAAAAATGTCATAGAAGCTTACAGAGGACGAATCATCAATATTCATCCATCGCTTATTCCTTCTTTTTGCGGAACCGGCTACTACGGACTCAAAGTTCACGAAGCCGCTTTGCAAAGAGGCGTAAAGATTACGGGAGCCACGGTTCATTATGTCGATGAAGGAACCGACACCGGCCCCATAATAATGCAAAAAGCCGTGGAAGTTAAAGAAGGCGATACTCCCGAAATTCTTCAAAGAAGGGTTATGGAGCAGGCCGAATGGATTATTTTACCCGAAAGTATTGGATTGATTGCAAAGGAGACCGAGAAGAAATGAAAATTTTGGTAGTCGGAGGCGGCGGAAGAGAACATGCCATAGTATCCGCATTGGCTAAGAGCAAAAGAGTTGACAAATTGTATTGCGTTCCCGGAAACGCCGGAATCGAAGAGCTTGCGGAATGTGCTCCCATCGGAGTTTTTGAATTTGACAAGATAGCCATGTTTGCATTGGAAAAGCAGGTGGATATGGTTGTTATCGGACCTGACGATCCCCTGGTTGCAGGTATTGTGGATGTACTTGAGACTGCAGGTCTTAAAGTGTTCGGACCCAATAAAAAAGCCGCAATTCTTGAAGGAAGCAAAGCTTTTTCCAAGGATTTGATGAAAAAATACAACATTCCGACCGCAAAATACGAAGTTTTCGAAGATTCCTCGCTTGCAATCGAATTCCTTGACAAATGCAAATTCCCCGTCGTATTGAAAGCGGACGGTCTTGCACTCGGAAAAGGCGTATTGATCTGCAAAGATTACGATGAGGCTGTAGAAGGAATTCATGAAATCATGGATGACAAGAAATTCGGCGCAGCAGGCAACAAAATGGTTATCGAGGAATTCATGACCGGCAGGGAAGTCAGCGTTCTTTCGTATACCGACGGAAAAACAATCAAGATTATGACATCCGCTCAGGATCACAAAAGAGCGAAAGATAATGACGAAGGACTAAATACCGGCGGTATGGGTACTTTTTCACCTTCACCTTTTTATACCGAGAGAGTGGATGATTTCTGCAAAAAATACATTTATCAGGCAACCGTTGATGCCATGAGAGCAGAAGGAAGAGAATTCAAGGGAATCATTTTCTTCGGACTTATGTTAACCTCCGAAGGACCCAGGGTTCTTGAATACAATGCAAGATTCGGCGATCCCGAAGCACAGGTTGTCATTCCCAGAATGAAGAATGATATTGTGGATGTTTTCGAAGCATGCATCGAAGGACATCTTGACAGAATAGAACTCGAATTCGAAGACAATGCGGCCGTATGCGTAATTCTCGCAAGCGACGGTTATCCCGTTTCCTACGAAAAAGGAAAGGAAATCAGAGGACTTGAGAATTTCAACGGTAAGGACGATTATTTCTGCTTCCATGCGGGCAGCAAGAAGGTTGACGGAAAAGTCGTTACAGACGGAGGAAGAGTACTCGGTATCACCGCTCTCGGAAGCAATCTCGTCGAAGCCAGAAAGAAGGCTTACGAGGCAACCGAATGGGTTGATTTTGACAACAAATACATGCGTCACGACATAGGAAAAGCGATAGACGAGGCGTAGTGCGCGACTTGACGTATTTGTCAAAAAAAGGTATATTTTATAGTTGTGTAGATACATTCAAGAGGTGACAAAATGAAATTAATCAATAAGAAATTTTGTATTAAAGCTGCATCTGCTTTAGCGGTTTTGATTTTATGTATATTTATATTTCCGATCATCGCAAAAGCCGATGTACCCGGTACGGTAAACGAAAATAACGTAAATATCCGTTCCGATGCAAATAGAACAAGTACTTCTCTCGGAAAAGTCAATTCCGGAGACAAGGTTACCATTCTCGAAGAGAAGAAAAACGGTAACGAAACATGGTATAAAATTACCACTGCCGCAGGCACTACGGGTTATATATTAAGCGATTTTATTACAAAATCAAGCGGAAATACAACAACCACGACTACCACTACAAATGTTACGAATATCGATGCCAAAGCCGCTTATATCGCGGGCGATACGGTAAATATCCGTTCCCAGGCTTCGGCTACTTCGGATTTGGTTGCAAGAGCTCAAAAAAATACGGAAGTTACCGTTACGGGAGAAGCAACCGCTTCCGACGGCTACAAATGGTATAAGGTATCTTTTGTCGCAGACGGAGCAACAAAGACAGGTTTTATAAGAAGCGATCTTCTTACTTTTACAAAACCCACCAATACTCCCGCCGAGACAAATATCGATTCGACCACACCAAACACCGACAAACCCGATGATACTCAGAATACGGATGTCGATGCAAATCAGGATGAAACCGATGTTTTGCCAGATGAATCCGAACCCGAACCCGTAAAAGAGACCAAGAAAAAAATCGATCCCCTCGAGCCCGTTGAAGAGCCCAAGAATCTTCCCGAAGGTTTTAAGGAAAAAACACTTGAGGATGCGGGTGTTAAAGTATGGAACAAAGGTGATTATACAATCCTTTACGGCGTAAACGAAAAGGATAATACCGGATGGTATATTTTCGATCAGAAGACGGATACCTATATTTCGTATGAAGGTCTGTTGGACGGCGGCAAACAAAAGAGTTCGGATGCCAAGATTTTCGGTATCAACATCAAGGTAATCCTTGTTGTTATGATCATATTAATTATTCTTCTTCTCGGCGTTGTATTCTTTATGGCGCTCAAGCTTTCCAGAGGCGTTGAAAACGATGACGACTACGATTACGACGATTACGACGACGAGGATGACGAAGAGGACGATGAGGATGAAATTCCCGTATCCTCAATCGAGAATTCCAGAAGAAGAACAAGCGAATCGAGAAGTTCGCGAAACTCGGATAGAGAACCGATACAAAGCAAAGCGTCCAGAGCCAAGGATAAGTTCTTAAATTACTTTACAACCGAGGTTGATGACGACGGTGTCGACGACGAATATTACGATGACGTTGACGAAGATGACGATGATATAGATTTTATTGACATCTAAAATTTTAAGCCTCTGTTAGAAATAACAGGGGCTTTGTTATAAGGGAATTACTTATGGAATTAAACGAACAAAGCAAACAGGTACTTAAATATGCCAATCAGATAGGCAAAAGTCTGGGAGCAAGCGCACTTGATACCCAGCATCTTTTGTACGGTCTCGCAAAATGCGAGAATTCTTTGGCCGGAAGTATTCTTTTAAGCCACAATATTACGAGTGCGGATGTAAAGAAAAGCTTTGAGACGAGAAGCGAATCTTTAAGAAAAGTAAGCGTAAAAGGCAAACTCGAATATACACCCCAGGTTAAAAGAATACTCGATATCGCGCAAAGAACCGCAGAGGAAACCGGTTCGGCCATGGTCGGAACCGAGCATATTCTTTATGCAATCGTTACCGAAGAAAAATGCCTGGCATACAATCTGCTTACTTATCTTTTGAAAGACAGCAATACTCCCATAGGCAAAATCGCTGATGAAATAGTAGCCAATTTCGGTTATGAAGACGAAGGTGATTTTCCCGAGGAATTCGTAAGAGCCGACGAGGCTTCGATGGGTGAGGGAAATTCCAAATTCAGCCTTGAGGATTATACCAAAGACATTACGGAAATGGCTTCGATGGGTGAACTCGATCCCGTTATAGGACGCGATGACGAAATCATGCGTATCGTTCAGGTGCTTGCGAGAAGAAGCAAAAACAATCCCTGCCTGGTGGGCCAGCCGGGTGTCGGCAAAACGGCAATCGTCGAAGGACTTGCTCAAAGAATAGCAGACGGAAGCGTTCCCGAAATCATAAAGGACAAAAGAATTCTCTCTCTTGACATGTCTTCGCTTGTAGCGGGCACACAGTACAGGGGTGAATTCGAAAAAAGGCTTAAAGCCGTAATAGAGGAAGTTACCGATGACGGCAACATCGTTCTTTTTATGGATGAAATACATACTCTTATCGGCGCGGGCGGAGCAAAAGGAACACTTGACGCATCCAATATTTTAAAACCCGCATTATCGAGAGGCGAAATTCAGTTAATCGGTGCCACAACCGAAGAGGAATTCAGAAAATATTTCGAAAAAGACGCTGCGCTCGAGAGAAGATTCCAGCCCATAGCCGTTTCTCAGCCTTCCAAGGAAGACACTCTTAAAATTCTTTACGGTATAAAAAGCAAATACGAAGAACACCATAATGTGATTTACGAAGACGCTGCGATTGAGGCCTGCGTCAATTTATCCGACAGATATATTACCGACAGAAATCTTCCCGACAAAGCCATTGACGTCATGGATGAGGCTGCTGCGCTTATCGCGCTTGACGGTTACAAACCTTCGGACAAGATCAGAACCATACGCGAAAAAATATCCGAATGCGATAAAACCATGAAGGAAAGCATCGAAAAGGGCGAATTCGAAAAAGCCGGCGAAGCAAAGAGCGAGCAGGACGCATATTTCGAAGCTTTAAGAAAGGCAGAAGCGTTGGAGAGAAGGAAAAACAAGAGTAAGGAAAAAACGGTAACAACCGCTCAGGTCGAAGCCGTAATTTCAAGATGGAGCAAGGTTCCCGTTTCGGAACTTTCAAAGAAAGAATCGGAGAGACTCATAGGTCTCGAAAAGAATCTTCATAAAAGAATCGTGGGCCAGAAAGAAGCCGTGGAAGCCGTAAGCAAGGCTATAAGAAGAGGACGTATCGGCCTTTCGGACCCGAAACGCCCCATAGGAAGCTTTGTATTTTTAGGACCTACGGGTGTCGGCAAAACGGAATTGTCGAAGGCATTGGCCGAGGCGGTATTCGGCTCGGAAGACGCTCTTATAAGAGTTGACATGTCCGAATACATGGAAGCCCATTCGGTATCAAAGATTCTCGGTTCGCCGCCCGGATATGTCGGATTTGATGACGGAGGTCAGTTATCCGAAAGAGTAAGAAAGAATCCCTATTCCGTTGTGCTTTTCGACGAAATCGAAAAAGCCCATCCGGATGTTTTTAACGTGCTTTTGCAAATCCTTGACGACGGACAGGTTACCGATTCCCAGGGAAGAAAGATCAATTTCAAAAACACGATAATCATTATGACAAGCAATGTCGGCGCAAAAAGAATAACCGAACCCAAGAATCTCGGCTTTGGTGCCAAAGAAACCAAGGAAAAGAGTTACGAGACCATGAAGAGCAATGTCATGGAAGAGGTTAAACAGCTTTTCAAGCCCGAATTTATCAACAGAATCGACGATTTTATCGTATTCCACAAGCTTGACCCAAAAGAACTCGAAGAAATCACGTCCCTTCTTCTTTCGAATCTTTCGAAGCGTGCCAAAGATCAGATGAACGTCGATTTGAAATTCACGAACGCACTCAAACTTCACATTGTCGAGAAGTATTCCAATCCTTTGATGGGAGCAAGACCCTTAAAGCGCGGAATCATGTGTGAAATCGAAGATTTGCTTGCGATGAAGATTCTTTCGGGAGACATAAACGAAGGTGATTCGGTTAAGGTTTCTTTCAACAAAGGAAAGGTAAATTTTAACTAAAATTTTATGGAACTTAAACTCGAATTAAGTTATAATAAAAGTGTGGAAATTTAACATGGGGGTAACCTAAATGGATATCATTACTACTTTGGAAAACGGGAAACTTTCTTTCGGAAATTACGAACTTTCCGAGAAACAGAAGAAAGAAGATTTTCCTCATTGCGGAGATCTGTACAAGATCAAAACGTACAACACCATGACCAAACTTGAGAAAAACGGTCTGTTCCTTTTCGAATCCGTTCCCGGAACGAATGTTACGGAATTTGAAGAAAACGATAAAGGTATGTTTTTTAAAGTTGAATCGGACAAGGATTCACAGATAACCGTGGGCCTTGAAGAGAATACCGAATACGATATCACCATCGACGGAAAATCAATCGGCAAAATTAAGTCCAACGGATCCGGAAAAGTAAGTTTTAGCGTTGAACTTCAAAAAGGAGAAGCCAAAGACGTTAAAATAGTTAAATAGAGGGAATATGTCGAAAGATAAAGTTAAGACTGTTTTCTTTTGTACCGAATGCGGTTACGAAAGCCCCAAATGGATGGGCCAGTGCCCGGGATGCAAGGCTTGGAACACATTCAGGGAAGGTTTGGATTCAAAATCAAACTCAAAGGATTCTTCTTTTGCAAAAAGAAACGGGATTGACAATTCGGTCATAATCCCTGTATCCAAGGTCGAAATCAAAAAAGAAGACAAGATAAAAACAAATATCGGTGAACTTGACAGAGTCCTGGGCGGTGGTATCGTTTGGGGCTCTTTAACTCTCATAGGCGGTGATCCCGGAATCGGAAAATCAACGCTTCTTTTGCAAGTCTGCAAATCTCTCGGAGAATCAGGAAAAGAAATATTGTATATATCGGGCGAGGAATCACACGCCCAGATTAAACTTCGCGCCGACAGAATCGGTGAATTCAAAGACAATGTAAAGCTTTATTGCGAAACATGTCTTGACGATATAAAAGAAGTAATCGAAAAAGAAAAGCCCGATGTCGTCGTGATAGATTCCATTCAGACAATGTATCTCGAGGATGTGGCAAGTGCTCCCGGAAGCGTGGCTCAGGTTCGTGAAGCAACCGGAGTTTTGATGAAGATCGCAAAGGGCATGGGAGTCAGCATTTTTATCGTCGGACACGTCACGAAGGACGGAAATGTCGCAGGTCCGAAATTATTGGAGCATATGGTGGATACCGTGCTTTATTTCGAAGGTGACAGACATGCGACATACAGAATATTAAGAGGCGTTAAAAACAGATTCGGTTCGACCAACGAAATCGGAGTTTTCGAAATGAGAAATCAGGGCCTTGTCGAAGTCGGCAATCCTTCCGAACTTCTTTTGGACGGAAGACCCGAGAATACATCGGGAAGCGTCGTATCCTGCTCGATGGAAGGCACGAGACCGATTTTCATTGAAATACAGGCGCTTATAACACCTACGAATTTCGGAATTCCAAGACGCCAGTCGGACGGCGTTGACAATAACAGGGTAGTGCTCCTTCTTGCCGTTTTGGAAAAGAAATTGGGAATACCTCTCGGAAACTGCGACGCTTACATAAATGTTGCGGGAGGAATCAAAGTATCGGAGCCCGCGATAGATTTGGGACTTGTTGCCGCAATTCTTTCGAGTTTTCACAACAAACCGATTAAGGAAGATACCGCGGTATTCGGCGAAGTCGGACTTTCGGGCGAAATAAGGACCGTGGCGCAGACCGAAGCAAGGATCAACGAAGCAGCCAAGCTCGGATTCAAAAAAATAATCCTTCCGCTATCCTGCAAAAAGAGCATCAGGGACGCGAAGGGTATGGATTTAGTATTTATTGACAATATTAAAGATTTGAAAATATAAAAAACATTGGGGGAAATTGTTATGAACAGTTTAAAAATTCAAATCGGTGATGTTACGAAAGAATATCAGGAAGGTACGACTTTTGAGGTTATCGCAAACGAATTTAAGGACAAATATTCAAGCGAAATAGCGATTGCCGTATTCAACGGGAAGATGAGGGAATTATCAAAAACTCCCGAGTGCGACGGTACTCTTGATTTCATGGATTTCAAAAGCGGTACGGGTCACAGGGCTTACAAGAGAACCGCAACGATTATGTTTATGAAAGCCTGCAATGACATAATCGGCGAAGACAATATAAGAAAAATCAAATTGGAATTTTCGGTCAATACCGGATATTATTTCTCCTGCATGGGAAAATTCTCGAATTCTGTCGAACTCGCGAAAAAGATTCAGGAGAGAATGAAGGAAATGTCCGACAATTGCATTCCCATTATCAAAAAATCCAGGCCGCTCGAAGAAGCCAAAGAGATTTTTGCGATGCAGGGAATGGAAGACAAACTCAAACTTTGCAAATACAGAAAGAGCTCCGTCATCAATCTTTACGATCTTGACGGATATATCGATTATTATTACGGATACATGCTTCCCAACTGCGGATATGTCAAATATTTCGAAGTGCTTCCTTTCAGGGACGGACTTATTTTAAACATGCCCAGAAGAAAAACTCCCGACGTTTTGGAAGAATTCGTTCCTCTTGAAAAAGTTTTCGATACCATGATGACGGCCACCGAATGGGGCGATATGCTCGGAATCGATACCGTCGGAGATTTGAACGACTGCATTTGCTCGGGCGACATTGACGACATGGTTCTTGTTCAGGAAGCTTTGCAGGAGAGAAGAATCGGAGATATCGCAAAGGATATCGCATCGAGAAAAGGCGTTAAATTCATCATGATAGCGGGACCTTCATCCTCGGGTAAGACCAGCTTTTCGCACAGACTCTCCGTGCAGCTCAGAACCCTCGGACTTAAGCCCCATCCCATTGCGGTTGACGATTATTTCGTCAACAGGGCCGACACTCCTTTGGATGAGGACGGCAATTACAATTTCGAATGCCTTGAAGCGATTGACGTCAAACTTTTCAATAACGATATGAACAGACTTCTTGCGGGAGAAAGAGTTGAGATTCCGACCTTCAATTTCAAAATCGGCGCAAGAGAATACAAGGGCAATTATAAGCAGCTCGGTCCCGAAGACGTACTCGTAATCGAGGGTATTCATGCCTTAAACGACAAAATGAGCGAGACGCTTCCCGTGGAAAGCAAATACAAGATTTATATTTCCGCTCTTACGACACTTAATATCGACGAGCATAACTGCATTCCCACAACGGATGCGAGACTGATAAGAAGAATGGTAAGGGATTACAGAACCAGGGGCGCTTCCGCAAAGAAAACAATCGGAATGTGGCCTTCGGTAAGAAGGGGCGAAGAGGAGAATATTTTCCCGTTCCAGGAAACGGCGGACGCAATGTTCAATTCCGCACAGATTTATGAAATAGCGGCGCTCAAAGCGATTGCAGAGCCCATCCTTTATCAGGTTACGCAGGATGACCCCGAATATTTCGAGGCAAAGAGACTTCTCAAACTGCTCGAATATTTCCTTTGCATGGACACGACAAATTTACCCAAGAACTCCATAGTAAGAGAATTCGTGGGCGGATCGTGTTTTAACGTTTAATCGGGGGAATTGATTTTAACGCTGTTTAAACCGTAGAATTCGGCAAACGCTTCGTTGTTAAAATCGTTCGGATCATCGGACAAATCGCCCAGATGAAGGAAGATTTCAAGGCGTTTTGGTACCTCATAAGGCTCAAAGACAACATCCGCTCCCTTATTTGCCGAAACGGTATCCATACGTTTAAGATATTGCGAATCGTAATCCGAAGCTTCGCCGTTAAATAAGCAGATCGAAGCCCTGATTTGATTCGGAATTATCGTTGATTCCTTTAAGGGTCTGACTATAAGAAGCAAAACGAATATCAATCCGAGAAAACATAAAGCTATGGTAAGAAAAGAAGAATTATCGTGATTCTTCTTTTCTTTTTTTGCTTCAAAAAGAGGTGCGATCGCATAGAGCAAAAGATAATAAATTATAAATACGACAATGATTGTCATATAAAAACTTATATCGAAAAGTCTTGCGGGACCGCCGTTGTTTTGTCCGTAAAAAGAAGCGGTTTCGCATGACGAATAAATCAAAAAGAAAAGTATGCAAAGAGGAATCGGTAATTTGATCTTTTTATCCGAATTCGAAATGACGTTTATGAATACCGGCGTAACAAGAAAGAGTGAGGCAAAAGATGCTATTCCGTTCCAATAAAGCGTGAAATGAATACATTGGATAATCGATTTTGCGACGGCTTTTATCGGAGTCGTACCGGATGTCGTGGCTGCCCTTACGGAATTGCCGGGCGCAAGTATGCTTACGGCCAAACCCGTTAAAAGCAAAAGAAGAATAACGATAAGCGAAATCGTTATTTTCTTCTCCCTCTTTTTTACAATCGAAATAAAAAGGATAAAAGATACCGTTAAAACCGAGGGAAGGAGGGATGCGTAATTTCCGCCCGCGATGAATAAGGATAAAATGCAAAGAAGCACAATCCTGTAAGTTTTTTTGTCTTTTAAAAATCTGAAAAGAAGTCCGAAACAGAAAAACGTAACGGACAAAAATCCCGTATAATAAACCGATCCGTTATACCAATAAAACGTTTCGCCGCATGCCGGAACCTGAGTTATGCATAAAAGAACAAGAATGCTTGAAATTCCGACCCATGCGTGGAGGGATATTTTTTCGTTATGTTTGACAATGGGATAAAGCATATAAAAAATCCCGACAGTAAAGAACAAAAGAAGGATTGAGGGATAGAGTTTGTAAAAAAATTCACCCAAAAGATGGGGCGGAAGATACATCAGGAAAATGGCGGAATAAGTTCCCTGCCATACATTATATTCATGAAAGGTTCCCTTTATGGCTTCGGGAATCGCCATAAGGATGTTTCCGCTTTCCCTGATTGCTTTTGCGGCATGATATCCGTAATGGAAATCATCGCCCAAAGGATGAGCGAAAAAACCCAGAACCATAAGCGGGATCAGACTTAAGATGAGGGCTGATAAAGAAACATATGCAAATATTTTCGTATATTTTTGATAGGGAGACATATGTACCTCGATTAAATCATTCTTTTTCGGATGATTTATACAAAACGACAATATAGTAAATATATGCAATGATATTGATTATCGACATTAAAGGTGTAACATTCATGTTTCCGAAAAGCGAAATGCCGTAAGTTATGCATGTAAGCGATGAGATTGCAACAAGGGCCCATACGGTTTTCGGAATCAAAAACGCAATCGCAATTGCGAGTATTTCATATACGAAACCGTATCTTTCATGCATTCCGGGAAGGAAGAGGACGCATGTGTATACAAGGATAAATGCGATATAAAGCGCATTCTTTTCGTTTACGGTAAATTTCTTTAAAAACATGACGCACATTAAAATCATGATGATCGAAAACGTAAGAAGAACCGCCGCGATTTTCATTCCGTCTATGAAATCCCTGCTTAGGGAAATGTCTTTTAAATCCGAGAAAAGTGCCCAGAACGAAGGGTATGAAAAATACATTTTGTCGCAGGATTCGGTCTGATAATAATATACGCTGAAAGCGGCTTTGAATCCTCTTCCGACACACATTGCGGGAATGCAGACGAATTCCATTACAAAGGGAATCAAAAGGAAATTGAAAATCGAGAAATCTTTTTTTCTGACATACGAGAACAAAAGGAAGGGCAGAAAGAACACCGCCTGAAGTTTGAAAGCGCATGCGAGACCGTAAAGGATAAAGGATACGGGATATTTCTTTTTAATGAAAAAGTAAAGAGACCAGACGATGAAGGATGTGTAAATCGAATCGCACTGTCCCCAAAGAGACGAATTCATAAATACGAGCGGAGAGAAAACAACGGCAAGAAAAGAAAGAAGCGCAATCTTTCTGTCGTGATTTTTGAGTTCAAAAACAAGGAAGTAAACTCCGAGGGCCAAAGAATAATCGAAGATAACCGAAAGAGTTTTGTACTGATAAACCGGATCGACCGGAATATAGGTCATTAAAGCTATAAGGGTCTGGTATGCGACACTGTAATTGCCGACCTGCACGCTTAAAGCCTTAAAGCGGCCGAGCTGTTCGATCTGACCGAACCATCCGATCAAAAAACCGCTCATATCCGAACTTATAAAAGAATAAGCCGAAAGCCTTATTAACAAAGAAACGATAAGCCCCGTCGCAAAAGCGATCGTAAGAACGTTCTTTTCGAAAAATTCCGCAATTTTTTTCTCAAAAGTCATCATCTGAAATGTCTCCGCAAATTCTGAAAAAAGAGTTTCTTCAAACAAAAACCATTATACAATATTGAGGGGCAAAACACAAAATTTTTGTATAAAACGGGGCCTTATTTGATTTTTTCAAAGAATCTTATTATAATTTAAATCTGAGTGAAACGGGCGATCGCGGCTCCGATTCGGAGGTGAGGAAAGTCCGGGCTTCACAGGGCAGGATGCCGGATAACGTCCGGTAGAGGTGACTCTCAGGAAAGTGCAACAGAAAACAACCGCCGCGCAAGCGGTAAGGGTGAAAAGGCGGTGTAAGAGACCACCGCTTATCCGGTAACGGATAAGGCTGTGTAAACCCCATCCGAAGCAAGACCAAACGTAGCCTATAAGCTTGCCCGGCTTGGCTCAGGTAGGTTGCTTGAAATTCGTGGCAACACGGATTCTAGACAGATGATCGTCCAAGACAGAACCCGGCTTACAGTTTCACTCGGATCGATAAAGAAAAAATGCCAGACAATTATCGTTGTTTGGCATTCTTTTTGTCTATAAATAAATTGAATTGGTCGGCAAAAAAGTATATAATACTTATTTAGTACGGCAAATTACGGAGGATTTATAAATGGAAAAAAAGATTATGCTCGGAAATGAGGCTATAGCCCGCGGTGCATATGAAGCAGGCGTAAAAGTGTCTTCCGCTTATCCCGGCACACCCAGTACCGAAATAAGCGAAAACATAGTCAAATATCCTGAAATATACGCTGAGTGGTCACCCAACGAGAAGGTGGCGATGGAAGTTGCAATCGGTGCTTCCATGAGCGGCGTAAGAGCACTTTGCTCAATGAAAATGGTTGGTGTAAACGTAGCATCCGACCCTCTTTACACGGTTTCCTATATCGGAGTCAACGGCGGTCTCGTACTTGTTGCTGCCGACGATCCCGGTCTTTATTCATCACAGAACGAACAGGATTCGAGATGTGTCGCAAGAGTGGCACAAATTCCGGTTCTTGAGCCTTCGGATTCCGCCGAAGCAAAAGACTTCACCAAAATCGCTTTCGAACTTTCCGAAAAATACGACTGTCCCATAATGTTAAGAACAACCACGCGTCTTGCGCACAGCCAGGGCGTTGTCGAACTTTGCGACAGAGTCGAGGTTGAGGACAAGCCTTATGAAAGAAGCGTTCCCAAGAACGTTATGATGCCCGCAATGGCAAAAGGAAGACATGTATTCGTCGAAAAACGTTTAAAAGATATGGCAGCAGATGCTTGTACTCTTCCCATCAACAAGGTTGAGATGAACGATACCAAGATCGGCGTAATCACATCCGGTATCCCTTATCAGTACGTAAAAGAAGCTCTTCCCGAAGCAAGCGTTCTTAAACTCGGACTGGTTCATCCCCTTCCCAAAAAATTAATCGAAGAATTCGCATCCAAAGTGGATACGCTTTATGTAATAGAAGAACTCGAGCCCCTTATCGAAGAGCAGGTTAAATCCTGGGGCATCAAATGCCACGGCAAAGACATCCTTACGATTCAGGGCGAATATTCGGCAAATATGCTTAAAAAAGCAATCCTTAACGAAGAGGTTGAAATCGAGGAGAGCGCAAAAGTTCCCGCAAGACCTCCGATTCTTTGCCCGGGTTGCCCTCACAGAAGCACATTTACCGTTTTAAACGAACTTAAACTTCATGCTGCCGGAGATATCGGATGTTATACTTTAGGCGCTGTTGCACCCTTAAACGTAATCGACACGACGGTCTGCATGGGTTCATCCATTTCCACGCTTCACGGTATGGAAAAGGCAAAAGGAAAAGATTACATCAAGAACTGGGTTGCGGTTATAGGAGATTCTACATTCCTTCATACCGGTATCAACTCGCTTCTTAACATGGTATACAACAAGGCGACGGGTACGGTTATCATAGTTGACAACTCAACCACAGGAATGACCGGTCATCAGGATCATGCCGCAACGGGAAAGACATTAAGCGGAGAAGCAACATATGCGGTTGATTTGATTGACCTCTGCCATGCTCTCGGTGTTGAACATGTTACGGTTGTAAACGCTTTCGATACCGAAAAACTCAAAGCCGTAATCAAGGAAGAAGTTGCAAGAGACGCAGTGTCCGTTATTATTTCCCAGGCACCCTGCGCTTTGCTCAAAACCAACATATCTCATAAAAAATGTTATGCGATTCCCGATAAATGCAAGAAATGCGGCGTATGCTTAAAGCCCGGATGTCCCGCAATGAGAAAGAATGCGGACGGCACGATATCGATCGACGATACAATGTGCAACGGCTGCGGACTTTGCGCATCAAGATGTAAATTCGGTGCAATCGAGACAAGAGAGGTGTAAGCATGGAAACAAAGAGTATTATGATAGTTGGTGTAGGCGGTCAGGGTACTTTGCTTACAAGCAGAATTTTAGGCGGCGTGATAACCGAAGCAGGATATGACGTAAAGCTTTCCGAAGTTCACGGTATGGCTCAAAGAGGCGGAAGCGTTGTTACTTTCGTGCGTTACGGCGAAAAGGTTTTCGAACCCATCGTCGAAGAAGGATGTGCGGATGTTCTTATCGCATTCGAGAGACTTGAAGCTTTAAGATATGCTCATTTCCTGAAAAAGGACGGCGTTTTGATCGTTAACGACCAAAGAATAGATCCGATGACCGTTTTGACGGGTGCAGCGGAATATCCCGAAAATATCATCGAAAATCTTAAGGCGAAATACAAAGTAATCGATATAGATGCAATGGCCGAAGCCAAGAAAATAGGCAATGCGAGGGTATTTAATACGATTATCGTCGGAATTGCAGCAAAGCATATGGATTTTGCCAAGGAAGACTGGATTAAGGTTATCGAAAAAACGGTTCCCGCAAAGACGGTCGATATCAACAAAGCCGCTTTTGAAGCAGGCTACAATCTGTAATAATTTAGGGTTTCAGGAAGATTTTTGTATTTTTGTAAGTTTAGGGCGCTTATAAAGAACACGTTAACATTTTATTTCCAAGAAAAATGAGGTTACCTGGTATGATTTGGAATGAAGCAAGAGAATGCATGAGCCGCGACGAGATGGCCAACATGCAGGGTGCAAGATTAAGAAAACTCGTCTCCAACGTTTATCACAACGTTGAATTTTATCGTAAAAAAATGCAGGAGATGGGACTTGAACCCGGTGATATCAAAGGAATCGAAGATATTACCAAACTTCCTTTTACCACAAAGAACGATTTGAGAGACAATTATCCTTTCGGTCTTTTGGCAGTTCCCCAGTCGCAGATAGTCCGCGTACATGCTTCGAGCGGTACAACGGGCAAAGCTACGGTTGTTTCCTACACAAGAAGAGATATCGAAGCATGGCAGGAATGCGTTGCAAGAGATCTTGTAATGTGCGGCGTGACCAAGGACGATTTGATTCAGGTTGCATACGGATACGGTTTGTTCACGGGCGGTCTCGGACTTCACTACGGTGCCGAGAATTTAGGCTGTATGACCGTTCCCATGTCTACCGGAAACACCAAAAGACTCGTAACGATGATGGAAGACTTCGGTGCAACTGCAATCGCATGTACACCTTCATATCTTCTTCACATCGCCGAAGTGATCGAAGAGATGGGTCTTAGAGACAAACTCAAATTAAAGACGGCTATTTGCGGCGCAGAGCCATGGACGGAAAAAATGCGACTGCAGATTGAAGAAAAACTCGGAATCAACGCACACGATATTTACGGTTTGAGCGAAGTATGCGGCCCCGGTGTCGCATGCGACTGTTCATTCCACAAAGGACTCCATATTCAGGAAGACCATTTCTTTGCCGAAATCGTCGACAAGGAAACTCTCAATCCTTTGGGAGACGGTCAGGTCGGAGAACTTGTATTTACAACACTCACAAAGGAAGGCATGCCCCTTCTTCGTTATCGTACGAAAGACCTTACAAGTATCGACCATTCGAAGTGCGAATGCGGACGTACGACTCCCAGAATTTCCAAATTCAAGGGCAGAAGCGACGATATGCTTATCATCCGCGGTGTAAATGTATTCCCTTCGCAGGTTGAAACGGCACTTCTTGAAATCGAAGGCGTATCTCCTCACTACCAGATGATAGTGGACAGAGTCAACAATCTCGATACTCTCGAAGTTCAGGTTGAAGTTGACGAGAACGTATTCTCCGATGAAATCAGAGAAATGGAAAATCTCACCAAGAAGATTTCCGCAGCTTTGCAGAGCGCACTTCTTATTGCGGTTAAGGTTAAGCTCGTTGAGCCCAGAACGCTTGACCGTTTCGAAGGCAAATCAAAGCGTGTTATCGATAAACGTACATTTGAAGATTAGGGGGTGGCAGTATGTATTTAAAACAGTTGACGGTATTTCTTGAAAACAGAGAAGGAAGACTTGACAATGTGACGGATGTTCTTGCCAAAAACAATATCAATATTGTATGTCTGTCACTTGCCGATACAAGCGAATACGGAGTTATCAGAATGATAGTTTCCGATCCGGAAAAGGCAAAAGCTGTATTAAAGGAAGCGGGATGCCTCGCAAGACTTACCGATGTTCTTGCAATCAGCATGGAACAAAAAGCGGGTTCGCTTAACCGCCTTACAAAGATAATTACCGAAGAAGGCATAAATATTGAATATATGTATACCTTGAATTCAAGCCGCGAAGCAGGCTCGATGATTATCAAATGCTCCGATATCGACAAAGGATACGAAGCGGTAAAGAAAGCCAACCTTACGCTCGTTGATCCCGAAACGGCATACGCAATGTAAAAAAATCGCATAAACAATGAAAACGGAACCAAGGTTCCGTTTTTATTTTGCCCTTTTTTATGGTATGATATTAAAGTATGGTTTTTGAGAAAACCAAAATAAATTATACAAAATATACTCATGCGGATGAGTTTCGGAGATATATATGGATTTGGAAAGATTTTTGAATCCCGAACAGTATGAAGCCGTAATGCATACTGAGGGACCGCTTTTGATACTTGCCGGAGCGGGTTCGGGGAAGACGAGAGTAATTACTTACAGAATCGCACATATGATCGACATGGGAATTTCGCCCTACAATATCCTTGCGATTACGTTTACAAACAAAGCTGCGGAAGAAATGCGAAAGAGAGTCGATGACATTGTTGGATTCGGCGCCGATTCGGTCTGGGTTTCGACGTTTCATTCAACCTGTGCGAGAATATTAAGACGTCATATAGATCTGCTCGGATACAATACGGATTTTACCATTTACGACACGGACGATTCCAAGAAGGTTATGAACGATCTTTTAAAGAAACATAACCTTAATCCGAAGGATTATCCGCCCAAGGCCCTTTTGGCCGTTATAAGCGCCAACAAGAACGAAATGGTTTCTCCCGAAGAATACGAGAAATACGCGAGAGAGGATTTTGAGAAGAAAACCGCTTTTCTTTACAGAGAATATCAAAAGGTTCTTTTCGACAACAATGCTCTCGATTTTGACGATCTTCTCCTTCTTACCGTTGAGCTTTTTAAAAAGAACAACGATGTTTTGGAAAATTACAGAAACAGATTCAGATACATCCTTGTAGACGAGTATCAGGATACCAACACGGTACAGTTTTCTTTTGTGAAAATGCTTGCCGACAAATACAGGAATCTTTGCGTTGTAGGTGACGACGACCAGTCGATTTACCGTTTCAGAGGCGCAAATATCAGGAATATTCTGGATTTTGAAAAGAATTATCCCGATGCAAAAGTCATCAAACTCGAACAGAATTACCGTTCCACCGAAAACATTCTCAATTCCGCCAATGCCGTAATAGCGCATAATGTCGGAAGAAAAGACAAGACTTTATGGTCTTCGAGAGGGGACGGAAGCAAAATACATTTCAGACAGTTTTCTTCTTCGAAGGAAGAAGCGATGTTTGTCGCAAACGACATTTACACCAAGGTCAGAAGAAGGGACTGTTTAAGAAACGATATAGCTGTGCTCTACCGTACCAACCAGCAGTCGAGAGAACTTGAAGAAGTCATGCTTCGAGAGAACATTCCGTATACGATTGTGGGCGGTACCAATTTCTATGCGAGAAAAGAAATCAAGGATATTCTCGCATATTTAAAAACCATCGCAAACGGGAGCGACAATCTCAATGTCGAGCGTATCGTAAACGTTCCGAAACGAGGCATAGGCGAAACATCCCTGTCAAAAGCCAGAGCATATGCCGAAAACAACGAGATTTCGCTGTTTGAAGCCCTGCTTCATGCGGACAGAATACCCTCAATCGGCAAAGCCGCCGACAAAATGAAGAATTTTGCCTCGGATATCATGGTTTTCAGGGAAAGAATAAACGAATGCGAATTCGAAGACATTCCCGAGCTTATAAGCGAACTTATCGATAAGATAAAATATTCCGATTACGTCAAAGAAACAGAGGATCAGGATACCGCGGCGGACAGACTCGCCAATATCGACGAACTTTTCTCGAAAGCCGCATATTTTGAAGAAAAATACATAAATGACAATCCGGAAGCCGAAAAAGGACCCTCGCTTCAGGAATTCCTAAACGACGTATCGCTCGTTGCGGACATAGACAATGCGGATACCGCGGCGGACAGAGTGCTTATGATGACTCTTCATTCTGCCAAAGGTCTTGAGTTTTCACATGTTTACATCGTTGGTATGGAAGACGGATTATTCCCCGGAGACAGGACCGTCATGAGTCTTTCTTCGGAAGATATGGAAGAAGAAAGAAGACTTGCATATGTGGGTATCACAAGAGCCAAGGACGATTTGACTCTGACCGCCGCATCAAGCAGAATGATGAGGGGGCAGTGGGTCAATTATCCCGTAAGCAGATTCGTAAGGGAAATACCTTCCGAACTTCTTGATTCCGATACGAAATTTTCGAGGGGAAATGCGGACGATATTCCGTTTGTACCGCGCTCAAAATACGGAAATTTCGGAATTTACGGCGGATATTTAAAGAACGCTTCGTCGGGAAACAAAACTTCTTCGGAGAATATTCCCGGCGGCAAACCCTATGCTTCCTGCAATATGCTTGAAAAAGACAAACCAAAAGCCGTGGCGAAAATCAATGTGACAAACGTCAGAAACGAAAACAAAAGCGCTTCGGAAAAAAAGAGCATCGCTTCTTCGATGTTTACCAAGGGAAGCGATTTAAAGAGCAATATTAATTACAAAGTCGGCGACAGGGTAAATCACATCAAATTCGGTGAAGGTGTCGTGACGGAGATTGACACAAGCAAGGTAAACACCTACGTTAAGATAGAATTCGACAAATACGGCTCAAGAATCCTCGATTCGAGATTTGCCAAGCTCGATGTATTGTAAAGGGAAAATATGACTGTAGCATTTCGTGCGGATGCCAATTCAACAATCGGACAGGGACATGTTATGAGATGCCTGTCAATAGCGGATGCCTTTTCGAAAAAAGGTGATTTTTGCGTGTTTGCTACTGCCGAAGAAACGGCTGTCGAAATGATCGAACAAAGAGGATATAAGGCATATCTTCTTAAAACGTCATTTGACAATACGGAATCGGAGATCGGCGAACTCATTGATTTTTTGTCGAAAGAAAGCGCTGAAATCCTGATAATAGACAGTTATTACGTCACCGAAAAATATTTTGATGCGTTGAACAAACAAATCAAAACGGTTTATCTTGATGACGTATATGATTTTGCTTATAATGTCGACTGCCTTGTCAATTACAATGTATATGCCGACAGGGATAAATATATCGATATGTACAAAAAAGAAGGGAAGGACTGTCCCGAAATGATTATCGGACCTTCCTTTGCGCCGTTAAGGAGCGAATTCGTCGATACATCAAAAAGAAGCCCTGACGGCATTAAAACCATAGCTCTTTCGGTAGGGGGAGCGGATCCGCTTCATCTTGCAATCGGATTTGCAAAAAAGTTTTCAAATGACACTTTTTACGATGATATAAAAATTAATATGATACTCGGGAAAATGGAGCCCGATATCGAAGATATAAAAGCTTTAAGCGAAAAGAAAAACAATCTGAATGTTTTTATAAATATAAAAAACATGAAGGAAATGATAGAAAACGCCGATGTCGTTATTTCCGCGGCAGGAAGCACGCAATACGAAATTTGCGCGTGCAAAAGACCCTGCATCTGCTTTTCGATGGCGGACAACCAGATCGAGGGCGGTAAGAAATTCGACGAATTGGGAGCATTTGTTTATGCGGGCGATGCGAGAGAAAACGAAAACTTCCATGAGGATGTTTCGAATATCCTGAAAGACCTTTCGCACAATCCGAAAAAACTTGCCCGAATGGCAGAAATCGCAGGCAGTATTACGGACGGCCTCGGTGCTTCCCGCATGGCGGATGAAATCAAAAGAATTGTTGGGAGACAGATATGGCGATAACGGAAGATATTGATGTTTTTGTCAGTTATTCATCAAAAAACAAAACGGTGGCGGACAGCATAGTTTCGGATTTCGAAGCAAACGGAATAAAATGCTGGTACGCGCCCAGAGATATAATGCCCGGAGAGGAATGGGTCACCGCAATTACGGAAGCTTTGCAAAAAACAAAGGTTCTTGTTCTTGTTTACACCGACGAATCAAACGATTCGAGACAGGTAATGAACGAAGTTGCGGTTGCCTTCAATGCCGGAAAAACCATTGTTCCTTTTCGTTTAACCGAAACCAAAATGAGTTCGGAATTCGAATATTATCTTACGCGTGTTCACTGGCTTGACGCAATTACGAAATCTCTTTCGGAAAACATAACGAAACTCAGAAAATACGTCGAAATCATTTTGACGGGAGTCGAGAATACGGATTATGAAAGCGATATTCCCTTAAGGAAGGAAGAAAAAAAGAAAAAGAAAGCCAAATCGTTTATCATTCCGATCGTTTTGGGAGGCGCGGCAGCAGTCGTTCTTCTTTTGGCGTTGATTTTACTGCCTTTGTATTTTATTTTCTTCGGAAGCAAAAACAAGGCGATGAAAGACGGAATCGAGGCTTTCAATTCGGAATATCACGGCGAAAAAGACAACGCATCCGCGACGGAATATTTTGAAAAAGCCGCAAAAGGCGGAGTCGTCGACGCATATTATTATCTCGGAATGCTTGATGAAAGAAAATACGATTACGAGGCTGCAAGGAAAAAATACGAAAAAGGAGTCGAAAAGGGCAGCAATCTGGCCAAAATCGAACTCGGATACCTTTACGAAAAAGGACTCGGAGTATCTGCGGACGTTAAACTTGCCAAAAATTATTACGACGAAGCCCTGAAGGACGGCTGCATCGAAGCAAATTACTTCGAGGGCGAATTTTATCTTTGCGGATATCTCGGCGAAGACATAGATGCCAAAAAAGCGTTGGATTATTTTGAAAAATGCAGCGAAAGCGAAGTTTCGAAGATATCCGCGGATGCTTATACGGCTATCGGAAACATTTATCAAAACGGCTACGACGAAATCGAATGCGACGAGACAAAGGCTTTGGACAATTATAAAAAAGCCATGGATGTTTTCCCCTATTATCAGGGTATTGCGAATGAATATATCGCAGAAGCCTATCTGATTTCCGATGACGAAATAAATTCAGGAATCAATTACAAAAAAGCTTTGGAATTCTACGAAAGAGCAGCAGCCGAGGGAGATCTTTGTTCGACAATGAGAGCGGGATATTGCCTGCAGTACGGCAGGGGCTGCGAGACGGACGGCGAAAAAGCCATTGAATATTATCGAAGGGCGGCGGATAAGGGAATCCTCGAAGCCATGTACATGATGGGCAATCTTTACGAAACAGGCTCCGGAAATGTCGAGCAGGATTACGACAAAGCATTCAAATGGTACAAAACCGCAGCCGACAAAGGCTTTGCAAAGGCAATGAATCGAATCGGAGATTTGTATGTTACGCAAATCCTGGGCGATAAGGAAAATGTCGAAGAATGCAATAATCTGGCCAGGGAATGGTATGACCTTGCATTGTCCGGCGGATATGTATATGCCTATTCCTCAATCGGTAACATGATTGAAAACGGATATAACGGCGAAGCGGATTTTGAAGGTGCGTTCGAATATTACAAAAAAAGTGCCGATTACGGCGATCCCCGCGCAATGGCATATATAGGAAGAATGTATTCATGGGGATATATTTCAAGCGACGACAACCTTGCGGAGGCTTGGAAATGGTATAAAAAAGCTGCGCTTGAGGGCAATACCGACGCCATGCTTTACCTCGGAATGAAAATGGAAGAAATCAACGAATACGATGAGGCGAAAAAATGGTATCTTAAGGCTTCGATCGGAAATAATGCCGTTGCCATGAGATATATTGCCGAACTGTATTATTATGCGAAAATCATTCCGAATCCCGATTATGAAATCGCGTTCGGGTGGTATGAAAAAGCGACCGAATTCGGCGATTCCTATTCCGCGCAAAAAATCGGAAACATGTATTATGACGGCACCGTAGTGGAAAAAGATTATACAAAAGCCAGAATAAATCTTGAAAAAGCCGTTTTAAACGGACAGGCCGATGCAATAACCTACAGCAATCTCGGTACCATATACCATAAAGGACTCGGTGTTGACAAAGATCTCGATAAAGCCGTGCAATACCTTACAAAAGCATCGAGTTGGGGCACGGGAGCCGCTTGCGAAGAACTCGGAAACATGTATTTCGAAGGCGAGGGCGTATTCAGGGATTTCAATGAGGCTCTGAACTATTTGCAGACTGCCGCGGAAAACGGAAGTGTTTCAGGGGAAACACACAGAAAAATCGGAGACATATATTTTTACGGCTATACGGGATATCAGGATGACGAAAAGGCCAAAAACTGCTATCTTGAAGCTGTCAGGAAAGGTCTCGAAGATGCCGATTTGTTTTCAAATCTGGGTATGTGCTATTATTCTGACGGTGATCATAAATTATCTGCCGAATATTTCAAAAAGGCGGCTGAGCTAAACAACGATCCGATGGACATGTTTAACGCCGGCATCGAGTATTATAACTCGGGAGAATATAAAGAATCGCTTATATGGTTCGCAAAAGCTTCGGATAACGGTTACATCGGAGCGGAAGACCCCAGGGGATACATTCGCGATATAATAAAAGGCGGTCATCTTACCGAAGCGGAAGCGGCAGAGTGGAATAAATATTTGAATTAATCAAAATTAAAAAAGTTGTATCTTTTTTATCCTTGTCGTGATATAATAATTTCAAAGTACTTCTGAATAAATAAAAGGGGGTCTGGATCGATGGCTAATATTTTTAAAGTATTCAAGAAGATTAAGGATTTTGATGATTTCCTTGAAATGACTAAATTAGACGGAATTTTAAACAAAAAGAAGAGAGAGCAGGAAGAAGCCGAAGCTGCCAAGAGACGTAATATCATTATTACGATTCTTGCCATTGTAGGTGCAATTGCTGCCGTTGCAGGTATCGCTTATCTTGTTTATCGTTATCTTACACCTGATTATCTCGAAGATTTCGATGATGATTTTGATGATGATTTTGACGATGATTTCTTTGATGACGAAGAAGCTATTGAACTCAAAGAAGACAAGGAAGAAGAATAATTTGACTTTTCTAAATTTGTTATTATAAAGGTTATAAAAGGGAACAACACGGAGGTTGTTCCTTTTTATTTTGCCCTTTTTTGTTTTTGAAAATAATCAGAAAAGCATGGTATAAACTTTCCATTCGCCGTTTTCCCTGCAGCAGTAAATGCGAGCATCGGTTTCGACGTCACGGGGTCTTGCACCGTAAATAACCATGTGCTGAACGTGTTTGATTTCGCAATAGAATGCGTCCTCGCGGTAAGGAATGAATTCGATTATTTCATCCTCGGTCTCGTTTGTAACGTGACTCGGGAAATATTTGAGATTGCCGCTGTTTTGCTTTATTTCCTTGGCAATCATGCTGTTTTTGATAAATATTCTGTCCAAAGCGGAATCGTTTATTTCGCGGCATACGACCTGTGCATATACGGATACGGCATCCTTGGCAAAATCGATCATTTCGTTTTCGATTTCTTCGGGAGCCGAGAAGGGAGTTTCAAACACACCCGTAGTATTGTTTACTTCGGGTATGACTTCCTGATTGAATTCGTTTATGACCCTTATATCCGGTCTCTCGTAAAGAGACGATATTTTGTAATATTTCTCATCGGGGAGTTCGACGTAATCTTCGAAATGCGTTTCTTTGTTCGGATCCGTTCTGTAAAGATAGGAGTCGTTTAAGGCTATACCGTTTACGTAAACAACACAGTTGTCATAGGATTTTATGCTTACGTTCCATTCGGGTTCGCAATACATTTCAAATTTGTTTATTCTGTATTTGGGAAGGTCGTAATTTCTTTTGTCCTCGCCCTGAACCATTGAAACTTTTCCGAAGACGTAATTATCAGCGGTCAAAAGGAAAACAGGGGTTTTTTCGGTGGAATCCCTGTCTTCGACATATGATATCTCTTTGGAGTCAAGAAGCCTGTTCAGATAATTTTTGACATTCTCCTCCGTTTCGAATTCGCAGATTTCGGGTTTCTCGGTAATCCCCGAATAAATATAATCGATGTTAACGGGTTCGAAATTACCGAGGAAATCATCCATTACATGATAAGGCAGGGATTCGTTGTAGACTTTTTCGTAATCTTCGAGGAATTTATAGAAAAAGAATAAAAATGCGGATATCAAAAGAATGAGCGAAGCCGACCATACGGACATGAAAATAACAAATTTCTTCGGAAATTTTTTGGGTTCGGCGTATTCTTCGCCCTTGGTCTTGGGAGATTTTAAAGCAGCATTTCCGTCTCCCTTTGCTTTGGAAGCGGATTTGGCGGCCTCTCTCTCTAAGGCTTTTTCTTTCATCCAGGTCTTGTCGTCAAGAGGCCTCAGGGCGAAAAGAGTGGCTTTTTTGCTTTCCCTTATTTTCTTTTCGAGCGTATCGAAAGAAACGTCATCAGCCCATGTTGCATCGGGATTGTCAGGCATTTCGCTTAATTTCTTTTTTTGATTGAAAAGATCCCGATTCATATTTACCTCTTTTCCACGACGAATGCCGTAGGCATAGCTCTTGAACCGAGAGTGCAACTCGATACGATTTCTTCGTTGTTAAAAACCATCGATGACGACATGCCGCCGTCGAGATTGGCGGCGTTTACGGCACCGAATTCTTCCATTACGGTAATCAAATCGGCCATTGAAGCTCCGAGGGATGAGGGCTGTCTTCCTTCGATTACAAGGAGCAAAACATCTCCGTTTTCTCTCTGGCCTATGGCGGTACGGGGATTGAGACCGCTGCCCGAACCCGAATATTTGGCGGATTTTCCGTTAACGATCAAAGCGGGACCGAAGGATACCGCATCGCGAACGCCTATGGACTGTGCATAACCCGCACTCATTCTTCCGACTACAAGTACATCGTCATTTGTGAAACCGTAAACGTCATATGATGTATCGGGATCGCCGAAGCGCAAAACACCTTCCGAAAAGACAACGCCCTCAGGCATTCCGCCCGAGCCGAGTCCGATTTCGTCATCGTATTTTCCGCCGTTTATTCCTGCAACGCAGTCGTATTTTTCAACCAGTTTCGAAAGCGTCAGACCGGGTGCGTCGTAATCGTAATAATCGAGGGTTGCGACCTTTACGCGGGAAGGGTCGTACACAACCATCATTTTTCCTTTGTAAGTGTCTCCGTGAACGTCAAAAACATCTATTCCGTCGCCGTCGGGATCGATATCCGCTTCTTCCTCGGTTTTGCTTACGGATTCGGTATCTGGGTTCTCGTTTTGGGATGTTTTGGTTTTTATGAGAGCGATATCCGTGATTTCGTCAAATTCGGATGTGTTGTTTTTGGAGAGAATTTCATCGATTTCTTCTTCGGAAAGATATATGTCCGCCATGATTCCGCCAACGCTTGATTCTTTTGCGGAAGCGACAAAGAGATCTCTGATTCTCGGGGACGGACCCTTGTTGACGAAGTAAAGAAAAATATAAAAACCCACTGTCAGAATAAGAAGAGTCGCCCCAAACCAAATAAAGAATCGACCAATTATACGACCGATTCGCTTTGCCAGAGAGTTTTTATTCTTATTAGTGGCTTTCATGTTTATAAAATACCATATTTTGTGCTTTTCCTCAATATCAATTTGGAAAAATGAGACTAAATGACTTATTAAGATTGAATTGGTTTTAAGAAAATAATATAATAAATTTTGTTATGGATATGAATAAGAATGAAAACAAAAAAGATGGTTTCGGAAGTAAGATAGGATTTATTTTTGCCGCGGCGGGTTCGGCTGTCGGACTCGGAAATATCTGGAGATTTCCGTATCTTGCCGCCAAATACGGAGGTGGCATTTTTCTGTTGGTTTACATAATTCTTGCGATTACTTTCGGTTTCTCCTTAATGATATCGGAAATAGCGATAGGCAGAAAGACCGGCAAATCGGTTATCGGCGCATACAAAGAGGCCGATAAAAGGTTTTCTTTCCTCGGACCGATTGCGGCAATCGTGCCTTTTATTATTACGCCTTATTATTGCGTAATCGGCGGCTGGGTACTTAAATATCTGGCTGTTTTTGTGACGGGATTCGGCAAAAATGTCGCCGATGACGGAGAATTCTTTACGGGCTTTATCGGAGAGTGGTCACAGCCCACGCTCTTCTTTGCGGTATTTGCGATTTTAACCGCTCTCGTCGTTATTCTCGGCGTACAAAAAGGCATTGAAATGATAAGCAAGATTTTAATGCCCGTACTTTTGGTATTGATTGTGGGAATAGCTGTTTACACCCTTACGATTCCCGGAGCCCTCAACGGCCTTAAATATTATCTTTTGCCGAACTTTTCCGGATTTACTTTTTCTGCATTTTTGAAGACGCTCATTGCTGCGATGGGACAGCTTTTTTATTCTATGTCGCTTGCCATGGGCATCATGGTAACATACGGCTCTTATATGAGAAAAGAAGACTCTCTCGAAGGTTCGGTAAGACAGATAGAAATATTCGACACATCCGTTGCAATCCTTGCGGGAATGATTATAGTTCCTTCGGTATTTGCTTTCAGCAACGGCGATCCGGCAGCTTTGAACAAAGGTCCGAGCCTTATGTTTATAACGCTTCCGAATGTTTTTAAAACCATGAAGGGCGGACAGATTGTCGGAGGATTTTTCTTCTTCCTTGTTGCGCTTGCTGCTCTGACATCGGCGATTTCGCTCCTTGAAACCATAGTATCGATAGTCTGCGAAAAGACCAAATTGAACAGATTCCTCTCAACCACGATCTGTTTTGTCTTTGTTCTTGTCGTAGGACTCACATCGGTATTCGGATACAGTTTTTGGGACAAAGTGACAATCTTCGGATATCAGTTCCTGGATTTTTACGATTTCATATCAAACAACGTGATTATGCCTGTTGTATCGCTTCTGACATGCGTTCTTATCGGATATTTCGTAAAGACGAAGTATATCGAAGACGAAGTGCTTGTCGGAGAGGTAAAATTCCGGGCAAAGGGACTTTACAAAGTTATGATACTTGCGATATGTCCCATATGCATGCTGATTATTCTCATAAGCAACTTTTTCCTGAATTTATAATCGATTGAATACGTTACAGATTTAATTTTCCGCATAAGATTTTTTACAATGCTTTAATTCGCTTATTTGATGCAATTACAAACACCTCAAAGTATGGTCTTTAAAGGCATCGGATGGTATAATTGAAGTATGAAAAGACGATAATCTTTTGTTACGGAAAGGAGGATTTGTCATGATTGGTTTGATTGGTCTTAACTGGTTTAATCAGAATAATACGGTGGGCAGAGATTTGTGGGCGATGACGCTTGCCCAGGGCGGCGGAAATCCTCAACTGAAACACAATCCCATCTATGTAAAAGAGAACGAAGAAAAAACCGTCGAAGACGGAACAGGGTCGGAAGAATAAAATGATTGACGAGAGCAGTGTATATATGAAAACCTATCTCGGGATTAAACTTAATCCCCTTAATCCCGATGAGAAAGACATACGCATCGAGGATATTGCACATGCGCTCTCGTATATCTGCAGGGGAAACGGTCAGGTCAGTCATTTTTATTCGGTCGGACAGCATTGTATCAATGCGGCCAAAGAAGCGATAGCAAGAGAGGAGAGCTCCAGAGTGATTCTGGCGGCTCTCCTTCATGATGCATCCGAGGCATATATGTCGGATGTAATAAGACCCATAAAGCAATTTCTTCCGAAATACAAAGAAATTGAGAACAATTTCCTTGAAAAAGTGTATAATAGATTTGGTTTGGGGCAATTGTCCCCCGATGAAGAATTAATGGTCAAAAGCATAGATGACGATCTGCTGGATTACGATATGGCCATGCTTTTAAAAGAAGACGAACCCAAGGGGGGATTTCGCTTAAAAAGAATTCCCGATATCGAATACAGGGTTTTCGAAGAAGTTGAAAAAGAATATCTGGATATATTTTACAGATACTTTAAGGAGGAAATATAAATGAATTTTATGCTCTTAAGTGCAAGTGCAACCGATGTGCTTGAAGGTATTCAGAATGTTTCCGACGGAATACAGTCCGTCGAAAAAACCGCCGATTCGATTTCCGGAATATTTATGGTCTTACCCGAACTGCTTGGAATTGCAAGCGGCGCAGTGGCTTTTATCATCTCCGCAATCGTGGCGGTAATAGGATTCCTTTTTACCCTCATAGAATTTATTCTTCCCGCAATCGCACTTTTTAAGATGGCAAGAAAAGCAGGATACAAATACCCCTGGCTTGCGTTTATTCCCATAGCTCAGACATATCTTGAATACGTGCTTCCGAGAAAAGAATTCAACCTTCTTTTCAAGACGAAGAAGAGAAATGTCGTTGCAATAGCGGATATTATTTTAACGTATTTCGGAACGACGATTATCGTGATTTTGAATATTGTTCCTGCGCTCGGACAGCTTTTGGATGTTCTTTTGCCGGTTGTCCTTATACTTTTTGCATGGAGAAGAAGATACGACGTTATCTGTACCTTCAAGGATAAAGAACTCGCACTTCCGATATCCATTTTGGGAACATTCATTCCTTTGATTTATTCGATTGTTCTTTTGGTAATCATGAAGAGAGATCCGGATTACGGTGCGGGAAATTATTATTTCGTAAATATGGATGATAACGTTAATGCATACAATCCTCAGGCTTATCCAGCCAATCCTCAGTATGCCGCACCCGGTGCATATCCCAATCAGATGTACGCAAACGCACCCGTATATAACGCCGCACCCGGCGCAAATACTCAAATGTATGCAAACGCGCCCGTATATAATGCCGCGGCAGCCGGTGCAAATCCCCAAATGTATTATGCAAATGCGCCCGTTTATAATGCCGCAACTGACCAAACAAATCCTCAGATGTACGCAAACGCACCTGTATACAATACGGCTGATGCCGGAACCAATACGCAGATGTATGCAAACGCTTACAATGCTGCTCCCCGGACAGCCGAACCCGCGGTTAACATTGCAGAGCAGGCTACTGTTAATACCGATACGAATGTTATAAACGATAATCCCGCGGCAGCGGCAAACGATGAAGCAAAACCTTTGGAAGCAAGCGCTTCGGCGGAAGATTTTTCGGAGGGACCCGTAACGGAACCCCTTGCACCGGAAACAAACGATGCATCAAACGCAGATTCCGAAAAAGCAAATGCTTAATTGATTGAATAAATATAAATGACAATTCGCCGGCAGTCCTTCTACCGGCGAAATTTGTGTATGGAGACAGAATGAAAAAGGGCGATACGATCGAAGGATACGTAACCAAATACGATTTTCCGAATATCGGACACGTAACCGTCGAAGAAGACGGAGAAATTTTTGACATTAAAATTAAAAATGCGATTATCGGGCAAAAAGTGAAAGGCGTGATAAACAAAAAAAAGCACGGACTTTTGGAAGCAAGACTTGAGGAAATACTTGAAAGATCACCCGAGGAAACCGCAATCCCCTGCCCGCATTTTCGCGAATGCGGCGGATGCACTTATCAGACTTTTCCTTACAAAAGCCAGCTTATAATCAAAGAAAAACAAATCCTTGATATGTTAAAAAAATCCCTCGGCGAAAATGCAGCGGATATTGATGAAGCATATGAAGGGATTTTGGGCAGCATCGACGAGAGCGAATACAGAAACAAAATGGAATTTTCGTTCGGAGACGAATACAAAGGCGGTCCTCTTGCACTCGGAATGCACAAAAGAGGCAGTACCTATGACGTTGTCAATACTTTTGAATGCAACATAGTCGATGAGGATTACAGAAGCATATTAAGGATAACCAAAGAATTTTTCGAGAAATACAATCTGCCGTTTTTCCACAAAATGACACATGAAGGAGTATTAAGACATCTTTGTGTGAGAAAGGGCAGAAAGACCGGGGAAATACTCGTTTTCCTTGTTACTTCTTCGCAGTGGATTAATTATTTTGACGAAGAAAAATGGATGGCGGTTTTAAACGACTGGAAAAACAGTCTTTTGAATATAAAGACCAAGGGAACATTTGCGGGTATTCTTCATGTCAACAACGACTGCCTTGCGGATGCTGTAAGGGACGAAGGCAAAATTATCCTTTACGGAAGGGATTATTTTGAAGAAGAACTGCTCGGATTAAGATTTAAAATATCTCTTTTTTCTTTCTTTCAAAACAATTCTCTCGCTGCGGAAATTCTTTATTCGAAGGTTAAGGATTATTTGCTTTTCGATGTTTCGAACAAACCCGTTGTATACGATCTTTATACCGGAACCGGAACGATAGCGCAGTTAATATCGGGCGCAACAAGCAAAACCGTGGGCGTTGAAATAGTAGAGGAAGCGGTAGCTGCGGCAAGGGAGAGTGCCGAAAGAAACGGCATTTCGAATTGTGAATTTATTGCGGGAGACGTGCTTAAATGCCTTGATGACATAAAAGTTCTTCCCGATTATATAATACTCGACCCGCCCCGTGACGGTATCAATCCCAAAGCTTTGGAGAAGATATTGAATTACGGCGTAAAAAGGATAGTATATGTTTCGTGCAAACCTTCGAGTCTCGCAAGGGATCTTTCGTTCTTTTACGATAAAGGTTACATGATAAAAAAACTCTGTCTGACAGATTTGTTCCCGAGCACGTATCATTGCGAAACCGTGTGCATGCTCGAATATATGGGGGAATAAACAGTGATAAAGATAATCGAAACAAAAAGACTGTATCTTCGCGAAATGAATACGGATGATTTCGAAGCTCTTTATGCGGTATTGGCTGATGAAGAAATCATGAAGCATTATCCCTATGTTTTTGACGAAAAACGCGTCATGGACTGGATTGAGCGAAACATGAAAAGATATGAGAGAGACGGCTTCGGTTTATGGGCGGTATGTCTTAAATCGAATGACGAAATGATCGGAGACTGCGGTCTGACGCTGCAAAACATAGAAGGCGAAATGCTTCCGGAAATCGGTTACCATATACGACGCGACTGTCAAAGAAAGGGTTATGCCAAGGAAGCGGCCGTCGCAGTAAGAGACTGGGCTTTTGAAAATACGGATTATCACTCGCTTTATTCTTATTGCAAATATACAAATGAAGCGTCATATAAAACCGCCGAAGCGATAGGAATGCATTTTGAAAAAGAATATCCCGACGAGGCGAACGGATTTACTCACGTTTCCGTTATAAACAAAGATGAAACGTAAAAATGTTTTTGTGAGGTTTTTCCATGGAAGAAATTATTTTTGATACGGCAAACATCAATGACATAAACGAGCTCGTAAGGCTTAGAATCGCATATATGATTGATGATTTCAAAAGCATTACAGATTACGAAAGAAAATGCATGGAAGAGCAGCTTCCGGATTATTTTAAAAGAAGACTCGGAAAGGAACTTATTGCTTTTGTCGCAAGAAAGGGCGATAAGCTGATTGCCGCCGCATATTTGCTTATAATCGAAAAACCGGCGAATCCATTTTTGCCAAACGGCTTTGATTCCGAGGTTTTAAGCGTATATACCGAGGAAGAATTCAGGGGAAGGGGTATTTGTTCGACACTTATCAAAAATATGATTGAATATGCAAAGGAAAACAAAATCTGTCGAATAGACCTTTGCGCAACCGATGAAGGATATCCCATATACAAAAAGACAGGATTCGAAGACAGAAAGCAAAAATACAAAGACATGCGTCTTAAATTGCAGTAAGGAGGCCAAAATGATTAATTATCGCAAACTTACAAAAGAAGATCTTGATACTTTTATCGACATGAGAATAAAACAGCTTAGAGAAGAAGGCGCCAAGGAAGACATAGATATTGTTCCCGCACTGAAGGATTATTACAACCGTCATTTGTCCGACGAAACATTCGTTTCGTGGCTTGCCATAGACGGGGATAAAATAGTCGGAACAAGCGGTATGTCATTTGTCGAAAAACCGCCTTATTTCAGCTGCCCGACAGGAAGAATAGGTCTTTTGTCGAGTATGTTTACGGACCCTTCCTACAGAAGAATGGGAATCGCGAAAGAACTTTTGTCAAGGGTGGTTGAGGAAGCGAAAAATTACGGATGCGGCTCGGTGCAGATTACCGCATCGGATATGGGAGTGCTGCTTTATACCGATTTCGGATTTGAGAAAAACGGAAATTTCATGCAGTATAAATTCAAATAAAACTGAGGTAGATTATGGATTACGAAATATGTCTCGCCAAAGAAGGAGACAGAAAAGAACTGCTTGATTTGTACCATGCGCAGTTAGGTCGCGAAGGATGCCCCTGGAGCGAAGAATATCCTTCGGATTTTACGATTAATTTCGATTTGTCGAGAAACGCGCTTTTCGTTCTTAAAACAGAGGGGAAAATCGCAGGCGCGGTTTCGATAGAAGAGGACGAGGAAGTCAACAAACTTCCTTTTTGGAACAAAGAGCTGGAACCCGAAGCGGAATTTGCGAGAATTGCGGTTCTTCCCGAAATGCAGGGCAGGGGCATTGCAAAAATCATGCTTAAATACATTGACGACGAATTAAGAAAAAGAGGCTTTAAGGGCATTCATATTCTGGTGAACCGTTATAATTTAAAAGCGGTTCGGCTCTATGATTCTTTCGGTTACAAAAATGTCGGAGAGATTCATATGTACGAGCAGGATTTCTTTTGTTACGAAAAAGAATTATAAGAAAGAAGCATAAAATGATTAAAGGAATGCATCATATATCGCTTAAATGCGGCAAAAAAGAAGAATTCGAAAAAGCGAAGGATTTTTATCAAAACATCCTCGGATTTAAGATTGTAAGAGAATGGCCGGAGGGAGTAATGATCGATTTCGGAAACGGCATGCTCGAGATTTTTTGTAACGGCGAAGGAATAAAGACCAAGGGTGCTCTTCGTCATATAGCTTTTGCCACCGATGATGTTGACGGCATTGCAAAAAAGGTTAAAGAAGCAGGCTACGAAGTATTCATCGAACCCAAAGACATCGTGATTAAATCCGAACCCGAATTTTTGGCAAGAATGGCTTTTTGCTTCGGGCCGCTCGGTGAAGAAATCGAATTCTTTAAGGAGAGAGTCTGATTATATGCATTTTGTAAATGCCAAAGGAATATTGAATAAGAGCGGAGGAAGGGTCGGAATGAATGTATACCGCGGGTGTACCCACGGCTGTATTTATTGCGATTCAAGGAGCGATTGTTATCAGTTTAAACACAAATTCGAAGATGTCGAAGTAAAACAAAACGCTCCGATTCTTTTGGAAGAGGCTCTTAAATCCAAAAGAAGCAAATGCATGATAGGTACCGGATCGATGTCCGACCCCTATATGCATTGCGAAGAAGAATTGGAAATCACGAAAAAATGCCTCGAAATAATAAAAAAATACGGTTTCGGACTCGCGATTCAGACCAAATCGGACAGAATATTAAGAGACATCGATTTGCTTGACGATATTAACAGAAACGCAAAATGCGTTGTGGAGATGACACTTACGACATACGATGACGATTTGTGCAAAATCCTTGAGCCGAATGTCTGCAATACAAAAAGGAGAATCGAAGTTCTCGAAGAAATGAATAAAAGAGGAATTCCGACGATAGTTTGGCTGACTCCGATTCTGCCTTTTATCAATGACACGAAGGAAAACATTCTACCGATATTAAACGAATGCGTAAGGGTTAATGTTAAAGGCATTATCGATTTCGGAATGGGACTTACGCTTCGAAACGGCGACAGGGAATATTATTATGATGCGTTGGACATGCATTTTCCCGGTCTGAAGGAGCGTTATATAAAAACCTACGGCAATTCGTACGAACTTGGGAGTCCAAATTCGGGAGAACTGGTTAAACTTTTGCAAAACATTTGTCAAAAGAACGGTATAATGTATAAACCCGACGATATTTTTTCGTATATGAACGAATTTCCCGAGAGGGAAAAGCAGATGAGCATTTTTGATTTTCAAAACGAAGGTTGACTTCATATGTTTTGTCTGTTAGAATCAACATGATAAATTTTTTACGAAAGAGAGGTCTTGTTTTATGAGCTTGGAAAAATTTAATACTTTTAATGAATATTGTATGAAGACCTCGGTTTATCATATCTGATTTTTTTTGATATGCTTTTTTAACCGTGGCATAAGAAGTCGCGGTTTTTTTATTTAATATATGTTTTTTGAGGCCTTTGTACAATGAACACAGTTTGTTGAAGGGCTTTTTTTATTGCCCGTGCATTTATTCAAAGGAGAAAAAAACATTGAACAATATTTTTTTAAGAAAAGAAAACAAAGAAGATTATTACAATACCGAACATATGGTTTTAAGAGCATTCTGGAATATTCACGACCCGGGATGCAACGAACATTTATTGGTGCATAAATTGAGGGAAAGCCCGGACTACCTCCCCGAATTAAGCAGGGTGGCTGAGATCGACGGAAAGATTGCAGGAGCGATTTTTGCATCAAAAGCAAAGGTAGTCGATAATGAAAAAGAACACGAAGTATTGACTTTCGGACCGCTTGCCGTCGAACCGAGTTGTTTTTCGATGGGAGTGGGCAAGGCTCTGACCGAGGAATTGATTAAACTTTCGAGGGAGGAGGGGTACAGCGGAATCGTCATATGCGGAGAGCCCGGTTATTACCCGAGACTCGGCTTTAAAACCTGCGATTTGTTCGGAATAATTCATCCGGATTTCGGCAATTCGGATGCTTTTATGGCATATCCTTTAAACGAAAGCTTTGAGGAAATACACGGAACTTTTTTTGAGTCACCCGTATTCGGGGAATGCGAAGATGAGGAAGAAATAAGAGAATATACGAAGAATTTTCCGTATTACAAACCTCTTAAACTATCGGCGCAATGGCTTCACAAAGAGAGGCTCGGAAGAATATGCGAAGTCAGGAAAAACAGTTTTAAAATCAGATTTTTCGAAGAAGAATTAAGGGCCAAACTCAAAGGAAGTTTTTACGAAGATGCTCAAAAGAATTACCCCCTTGTAGGCGATTATGTGACTTTTCTTTACAACCGTACGGGGGATTCAACCATTCTTTCGGTATGCGAGAGGACAAGCACCCTTAAAAGACCGGATCAGGCAAAAACGGCTGTGATGCAGTACATGGTCGCAAATGCGGATTATACTTTTATAGTGACTTCGTTAAACGATGATTACAGCTTTAACCGAATAGCAAGATATGCAAGCATTGCATTTGAAGGAAACAGCATTCCCGTTGTTATTTTGACGAAATCTGATCTTTGCAACAATGTCGGAAGATATGTAAGCGAAGTAGAAACGATTTCCGAAAAGATAAGAGTCCATGCGGTATCCGCGATACTCGATATCGGGCTTGACGAACTCGAAGAATATTTTGAGCCGGGCAATACGATATGCCTCATGGGCTCGTCCGGCGCCGGCAAATCCACACTTATAAATGCGATTGCAAAAGAAGAGATTATGAAGACTTCCGAAATAAGAGAGGACGATTCGAAAGGCAGGCATACAACGACCCACAGACAGATGATTGTACTTAAAAACGGGGTATGCGTTATCGATACTCCCGGCATGAGGGAAGTCGGAATGGCAGAGAATGAGGATGGCATCGACAATACTTTTTCGGATATAAGGGAACTTGAAAGATATTGCAAATTCAGCAACTGCAGGCATGAAAGCGAACCCGGATGTGCGATTAAGGAAGCGATTGAAAGCGGAAAATTATCAAGAAAGAGGTATGAACTTTTCAAAAATCTCGGTGAGGAAAACAGACGGAATTATGCGATGAAAAAGGAAATTTCGATGCTTGCGAAAGAATACAAAAAATTCAATCCGAAGAACAGGTAAAGAAAAAAGGCTGTTGACGAAACAGCCTTTTTATATTCTTTAAAATAATCATTAAGGTGTAAGATGCGAAGGACCTCTGAAGAGGAACATTGCTTCCTTTATGGGAAGTCCGAGAAGAAGCATTGTAAGACGGTCGATTCCCAGACCGAATCCGCCGTGAGGAGGACATCCGTATTTGAAGAATTCAAGATAGAATTTAACGTCTTCGGTAAGTCCCTTCTCATCCGCCTGAGCCTTTAATACATCATATCTGTGCTCACGCTGCGCTCCCGTTGTGATTTCAACGCCGCGCCAGATTAAGTCATATCCCTGAGGAACGCCCTTTTCGTCTCTCATGTGATAGAAAGCTCTCTTTTCGGCACTGTAATCGGTGATGAAAAGGAATTCATGATTGTAATGCTTCTTAACCCACTGGTAACTGAGTCTTTCGGCATCGGTTGTAAGATCGCCCTTTTCGGAGTCGGGAACCGTGTAGCCGTATTCCTTTTCGAGAGCATCGTAAAGATCCGCGAGTTTTACTCTGGGGAAAGGAGTGGAAGGAACTATAACTTCGGCATCGAATTCTTCGGTGGAGAAAAGTTCCTTTATTTTATCGCCGTATTTTTCCTTAACTTTTGTAAGAGCATAAGCAATGAGGTTTTCTTCCATTTTCATAACGTCTTCGCAGCCGTTGATGTAACTGAATTCAAGGTCGAAACACGTGAATTCGGTAGCATGCTTGCTTGTGAAGGATTTTTCCGCTCTGAAAACGGGTCCCACTTCGAATATTTTTTCGAATCCCGAAGCCATTGCCATCTGTTTGTAGAACTGAGGGCTTTGCGCAAGATAAGCGTTCGGAAGGTTGTAGTTGGGGAAGTAATCGAGTCTGAAAACGTCCGCACCGGATTCCGATGCCGCAGCAATAAGCTTGGGTGTATGAATTTCGATAAAGTCTTTTTCGAGCAAAAATTCTCGAAGCGCAGCGGTTAAAGCAGTCTGAGCTTTGAACATAAGCTGATTCTGATCCGTTCTCAAATCAATCCATCTGTAATCGATTCTCTGATCGATGGAAGAACGCTCTACGGCAGCTTTTTTCTTTGTTGCGGGAATATATTCTCTGGCGATGGGAAGAGCGGATGCCACGGATTCGATTTCGATGGAAGAGGGAATGATTTCTACGCCTCCGAGTTTTACGAAATCGCTTAAAAGCACTTTGCCCGTTACTTTCACTACCGAATCGGGAGTGATTTTTGCGAGCATTTCTTCCCAGTCGGGATGGAGTTCTTTTTCGATTGTAATCTGAACTCTGCCCGTAATATCTTTAAGCACGATGAAAGCCATTGCCTTGCCGTCTCTGTAATTGTCCACGAAACCGGCAAGAGATACTTCCTTATCAGCGTATTCTTTGACATTTTCAATGTAAATACGTTCCATTAAAAGACCTCTTTTCAACAAAATTTTTACCTCTAATAGTGTAAAACCAGAGAATGTAAAAGTCAATAAAAAGGGTGATTTGAAGCGTTCTTTTAAAATTTTTTTCGTAAAATCGCAAATTATATTAACTATTTTTAAAATTGTGATAAAATATCTTTGTATTAAAACGAATAAAGTGTTTTTAGGTTTGATTAAAAGGGGAAAACGATGTTAGGCAACCGAAAAACAGTTTTGATAGTCAGTCTTGCGACGGTTTTTCTGACCGTTGCCGGTTTTTTGTATCTTTTTATTCTCGTTAATTCCGTTCCGAAAATAAATACAGAGCAAAACGGGTTTGTTTATGACAAGGCAAATACACAAATGTTTATAGAGATGCCCGCTTCAAAAGGCTGGGAAGAAGGCGGATATCATGCGAAACAATACGATGTGACGCTTTACAACAACACCGTCAACAGAGTCATTGACTGGTCGGTAACGCTCACGCTTCCCGAGGACGCAAAGATTACGGATTCCTGGAATATTACGATCAACGAGAACGAAGACGGCTCCATTACCATAATAAATACGCCCGATCAGGGATTTAACGATCATATCGATCCTAAAGGTAATATTACATTCGGATTCATTCTTTTTACAAAAGGGGATTATCATCCCGAGAATTTTGTATTAAAGGCAAAACCCGAAGCAAAGATTACGGATTATCCGCTTTTGTATCTGTTGTTTGCGATAATCTTTCTTCTTTTTATTTTCCTGATTCTCAATATTGCCATAGCTTTAAAAGAAAAACAGTATCAGATAAGACAGGAACACGACAGAAAGATTATCATCCAGTCGATGAAAACCTTCACAAATTTCATCGATGCGAAGGATGCTTATACAAGAGGTCATTCGATCCGTGTGGCTTATTACACCAGAAAGATTGCCAAGAGAATCGGATTTGACGTTGAAGATCTCGATAATATTTATTATATTGCGCTTTTGCATGATGTCGGTAAAATCAATATTCCCGATGCGATATTGAATAAACCCGGAAAGCTGACCAAAGAGGAAATGGATGTAATTAAAACCCATACCACGAACGGTGCCACGATTCTTAAGGATTTCAGTTCGATTCCGAGCATTGTGGAGGGTGCGAGATACCATCACGAAAGATATGACGGAACAGGTTATCCCGAAGGTTTGGCCGGACAGAAAATCCCTCTTGTGGCCAGAATCATCTGCGTAGCCGATTCGTTTGACGCAATGAATTCCGACAGATGCTACAGAAAAGCGTTTTCGACCGAAAAAATTGTAAATGAATTAAGAGAAGGTTCGGGCAAACAATTCGATCCCGAGATTGTAAAAGTTATGCTTGAATTAATTGAAAAAAATGCATTCAAAAACGTTTATTCGGAACTTAACGACGAAACATTTTAAAGACGATTTATACGAAATAAAAAAAACTGTGGTTTAAACCACAGTTTTTTGTTTGTTTAACATATTCTCGGAAGCAGTTCTCCGCTCGGACGGGAGAGAATCGTTTTGGCGCCTACCGCCGTATTGAGTATTACTTTTCCGACATTGTCCCCGGTAACTTCTCCGATGATTGCTGCATTTGTTGAATTTTCGCACGCTCTTAACGCATTTAATACTTTATCCGCAACCTCGGCGGGTGCGAAGAATACGAGTCTTCCTTCGCATGCAAGATACAGGGGTTCAAGTCCCAACATCGAGCAAACTCCCTTTACACCGGGATCGATGGGAATCGATTCGTGGTTTATGGAAATTCCGACATTACTTTGTTTTGCTATTTCGTAAAGAACGGTTCCGACACCGCCCCTTGTCGCATCTCTTATTACATGAATATCCTTTGTTTCGTTAAATACCGCTTCTATATTGCTCCATAATGGTGCGCAGTCGCTTGTTATGTCCGCATCTATATTGAATTCTCCTCTTGCAAGAAGAATCGTGCAGCCGTGTCTTCCGATATCGCCCGATACGATGATTTTATCCCCGGGTTTTGCGAAAGATCCCGATGTATTGACACCATCGACAATATTTCCGACGGCGGTTGTAGTGATAAATATTTTATCTACCTGACCTTTGCCTGCGACTTTCGTATCTCCCGCAACAATAAGTATTCCGGCTTTTCTTGCGGTTTCGCCCATGGATTTTGCGATTTTTTCGAGTTCTTCAACGGGAAAACCTTCTTCGATAATGTAAGAGCATGTAAGGTATTTGGGTTTTGCTCCCATGCATGCTATATCGTTTACGCTGCCGCAGATGGCGAGCTTTCCGATATTTCCCCCGGGAAATTCGTAAGGAGAAACTATAAAGCCGTCTGTGGACATGGCGATTTTTCCTTCTTCGAGAGATAAAACGGCAGCATCGTCGGCGGTTAAATACGGATTGTCAAAATTCGATTTGAATATGCTGTCGATAAGTTCCGAAGTCTGAATGCTTCCCGACCCGTGAGCCAAAGTGATAATGTTTTCCATATGATTATACCTTTCTTATTTTTGTCTTCTTACATTTGATTGTATTGATAATAAGCCGAACATGCGCCTTCATCGGATACCATGCATGCTCCTACCGCATGAAGGGGAGTGCATATTTTTCCGAAAAGGGGGCAATCGGAAGGTTTGCAGTGACCCTGTAAAACTTCGCCGCATCTGCATCCGGGATTGGGTTTTCCTTCGATTGCCGGAATGTTGTATTTTATTCTCGAATCGAAATCGGCGAATTCTTTCTTTAATTTCATACCGGATTTTTCGATAATTCCAAGCCCCCTCCACTGGGTATCGCAAAGTTCCATTACTTCGTCCATAAGCTCAATTGCCGCAGGGTTTCCTTCGTCTTTAACCACTCTGGGATAACAGTTTACAAAGAATGGCTCGCCCTTTTTTAACATTTCGATTGTAACGGCAAGCGCACTCATAAGTTCCGTTGCGGTAAAGCCCGCAACAACTCCGGATACGCCTTTGTCTTTAAGGCTTTTGCATACCGCATTACCGGTTATTGCATTTACATGACCGGGATATATAAATGCGTCGGCGCTTCCTTTTAATTTAAGATAGGCGTTTGGCATCGATTTGTTGGCGGTAAGGATAGAGAAATTATTTAAATTTAGTTCTTTTGCTTTTTTGACCGCAAGGCAGGATGAAGGAGTCGTGGTTTCGAATCCCACGGAAAGAAAAACAACGTCTTCGTCAGGATTTTCCCTTGCGAGTTCAACCGCATCGTCGGGAGAGTAAACGGGACGGATTTTTGCACCGTTTGCTCTGGCTTTTGCGAGATTCATTTCGGTTCCGGGAACTTTGATAAGATCTCCGAAAGTGGTAATAAGGCAGTTCTTTTCGGTTGCAAGGAAAATCGCTTCATCGATAAATCCGACGGGCGTTACGCAAACCGGACAACCCGGACCCGAGATCAAATCGATGTTTTCGGGCAGGAGGCTTCTTATTCCCTGTCTGAATATTTCATGGGTATGGGTACCGCAGACTTCCATTATTCTGACTTTCGGACCGTCATACCCCGTAATTATTTCTCTGGCTTTTTCTATTACTTCGTTCATGATTATTTTCCGTTCCTAAGATTAAATTGATAAAAGTCCCATGACTTCGCTTCCTTCGCTTTCGTCATCGGAATTGATTTTTGCGATGGCAACGCCGGCGTGAACCATTACGTAATCGCCGGGTTCGAGATCGTCGAGAAGTTCCGCGCGAACGTCTCTTTTTGCGCCGTTTGCATCGATAATGGCCGTACCGTCATTAACGCTTACGACTCTTGCGGGTAAACCTACACACATATTTATAATCCTCCTAATTTAAATCTTCGTTTAAATGCGACAAACCGTAGAGCGCCTGCCCGAGGGCGATTCCCCCGTCATTGGGAGGAATGAGGTTATGGTGAATCACATTCAATCCGTATTCTTTCAGCTTTCTTTTTGTAAGTTTCAAAAGAAGAATGTTCTGATATACGCCCCCGCTTAAAGCGATGGTTTTAATGCCTGTTTCCTTGGAACAAAGACTGCATTTTAGAGCAATCATCGAAGAGAGCGCATCATGGAACGCATATGCAAGAAAATCTTTGTCTTCGCCTTCAAGATATGCTTTGGCTATTCTTAAAACAAGCTCGTTTGTATTTAAAACATTTCCTTTTATCGGTTCAAAATCGGAAAAGATATCAACCGCTTTTTCTTTGTTTTTTTCCTCAAAACGCATTGCGGCGAACATGAGTGATGTCGAGGCTTCGCCTTCGAAAGTCGAAGAGCGTCTTATCGAAAGGATTGCGCTTACGGCATCAAAGAGTCTTCCGGCGCTTGTCGATTTAACGCTGTTTATGTTCTTCCCGGCCATTTGCGCCAGAAATTCGAATTCGGCTTTCTCGCAAAGTTTCAGATTAAGTGCGATTTTTAAACCTTCATCGGATATTTCTCTTAAAATCGATGCCGCTATTCGCCAGCCTTCTTTTGCGGAAATATCTCCGCCCGATTGTATGAAGGGCGCGACAAAAGATAATCTGTCATAATCTTTGAGGCCGCATCTTAAAATTTCGCCGCCCCATATCGTGCCGTCCTCTCCGTAGCCCGTTCCGTCAAACGAAACCCCGATTACGTCATCAAGGTAATTGTTTTCCGCCATGCACGAAAGAATATGTGCATAGTGGTGCTGAACGGTCAAAAGAGGGAGATTTATACCCTTTGCAACCTCGGTCGTGTGATAGAGAGGATGCATGTCGCAAACAATCAGCGATGGCTTTGCTTCAAGAAGCGTTTCCATACGAACGATTGATGCTTTTAATGCATCGACACTTCGCAAATCTTCCATGTCTCCGATATATGCCGAAGGATAGAACATTGAATCTTTTGCTATGCAGAAAGTGTTTTTCAATTCACCGCCGATTGCCAAAACACATCCTTTGTTTTTGGATGAAATCATTACGGGAAGGGGCGCGAATCCTCTGGACCTTCTTATCATGTAGGGTTTATCTTCGAAAAAGTCCGTTACGGTATCGTCGCACCTTAAACGTATTTTTCTGTTGTTGGAAAGAATATAATCCGCAAAGGATGATATCTCGTTTAAAGCATCCTCGTCCGTTCTGCAAATCGGTGCGCCGGATGCGTTTCCGGAAGTCATGACAAGGGCGCGCGGCATATTCAAATTGTCGTTGTAATCGAACAAAAGAAGCTGAATCGGCGCATACGGAAGCATTACTCCGAGTGTCGGATTGTCCGGTGCAAGAGAGGGTGCAAGCGGTTTTTTTAAATCGTTTTCATCCTTCTTTTTTAACAATACAATCGGTTTTTGATGACCGGTAAGCAATTCTTTTTGCGATTCGTTTACTTTGCAATACGTTTTGATCGTATCGAGGGAATCCATCATTACGGCGAAGGGTTTCATAGGTCTCTTTTTTAACATTCGAAGGCGCCCTACGGCTTCTTCGTTTGTCGCATCGCATGCAAGATGAAAACCTCCGATGCCTTTTATTGCAACTATTTTACCTTCGATTATCGATTCTCTTGCCTTTGTTATCGCATCGCTTCCGATTGCTTTCGCAAAATCCGATAACGAAGAATCCGAATTGTATAAGGCGTCCTTTTTACGGGACAGATAATCGGGGTTTTTAAGAATATCTTTGTCAAAAAGATAAAAGCTCGGTCCGCATTCGTTACAGCATACGGGTTGCGCGTCATATCTTCTTGAAGCGGGGGAGAAGTATTCGTTTTTGCAATAATCGCACATTTCGAATTCGCCCATGCTTGTTCTTTCACGATCGTAGGGCATTGAATCGAGTATGGTCAGTCTCGGACCGCAATTCGTGCAATTGATAAAAGGATGCAGATATCTTTTGTCGCCCGGAGTGTACAATTCCTTTTTGCATTCTTCGCATATGGCGATATCGGGGGATACGAATATGTCTCCTTCTTCCTTTTCGCTTTCGATGATTTCAAAAGAATCGTACGCATCCTCATCCTCAAAAGTATGTATTATTTCGAGGATTACGGATCTTTTGGGAGGGTTGTGGGATAAGGCGTCAAAAAGAGGTTCAAGCGATTCGCCCTGTGCGTGAATTTCGACATAGGAGCCTTTGTTTGCCACACTCCCTTTTATATTGTTGTCAAGACATGTGCGGCTTACAAAAGGGCGAAAACCGACACCCTGAACGATACCGTACACTCTTATTACACATGTTTTCAAATTGTTTCTCCAAATTATAATTTGTCGGATTTAATCGAAAATTCTTCCCGATAGCGCAAATTCCGGATAGTCGATAAAATCTTTGTCAAAGCCCGCCGCTTTTAAAAGGGGCAGGGTATCGGAATCGGCGATAATAAGATCGAAATTTTGGTTTTTTACGGATTCGAAAAGATCGTCCTCGCCGATTAATTTAATATCTCCGGGAAGAGAATAATCCCTATCCTGCAAGAAAAACGTCGCACATTTTATTTTCTCTATGCATCCGATTTCTTTTCTTAATTCGTTAGCCGCAAACTGTGAATGAATAATGAGTATGTTTTTGCCGGAATATTTTTTTGCTTCTTCGACAATGTCCTTCGGAATAAAAGGATATGAGATTTCATAAGGAATGCCGAATTTGTTTTTAAGGTAATTTGCGGCTTTTAATCCCGCAGGCGATATAACGATGTTTTTTTCGCATTCCGAAGCCTTTTTAACGTCTTCGAGAGTACTTCCCATGGAATAGATTGTTACATTATGTAAACCGCATTCCTCCGACATTTTTTTCAGCGAATCGGCGTTTTTAAATCCCGTTTCAATCGGAGTGGCGCCGATAATTGCTGTTTTTTTCTCGATTTTTTCGAAAGATTCTTTCGCAAAAGTCTCAAAAAGTCTTAACCAGGCTTTTTCCTCGCCCGAGTCGTAATAATTTGTTCCGGTCGAATCGAGTGCAATGCAGGGGATTCCAAGCTTTTTTTCGCCCATTATTTCAAGAGAACGAAGATCTGTTGCGATAATCGCGGGAACGGGTGTTGAAACGATGAGCGCAAAATTTCCGCCTATTTGCTCATATGCCGTCGAGAGTTTTTCAATCAGTTTGTCATCCCTTCCCATGATTGCGTCCATATCTCTTAATCCCGCAGAGAAGACGGCGCTTTTTTTGTCAAACCATCTGGGTTCGTCGAATCCGCAGATATTACCCGCGCATCCGCCCGCATCGCAGATTACGATAAGACCCCCGAGTTCGTAAAAGACACCGCATGCGCCCGATTGATCCGGCGCAAAAGGAGACATAAATTTCAAGAATTTTTTCATGCAATTACCTCAATACTTTATCCAATGCATCAAACAAATCGATTACGGCGCGATACCCGAAGGGCTCGGTTTCTTCACACCATTCGATACCCGGTTTGTCGGGGAAATAATAAAGACAGTCCGAACCGATATAACAGTCGATATCGTCTTTTTCGTAATTAAGCATCGTCGGAGACAGATTGGGATAAATTTTTGTTTCGGGACTTGCTTCCGAAAGGGTTTTTAGGAATCTGAAATTAAGTTCTCCGATCGTTGCGAAAACGCATTCAACCCTGAAACCTTCTTTTGCGAGCATTAATGCGATTTCAATCGCATCGCCGTTTAATATTTCGCCGACCGCAAATCTGATTTCGCCGTATTTGTTTTTAAAATCGGCAATTCTTTTTTCGGCTTCTTCGTAATATTTTCGATCGTCGATATTTATTCCGAGAGCATTGCCCAAAAGCATATATTGATTGTGTATTTTGTCAATCCTATAGAGCCTTAGCATTTCGATAAAAGGAATGTTTAAACGCTTTTGCATATCCTGTGCCGCATGCCGGGCTTCCGGATTAAGCAAAAGATTGAAATTCGCCTTCGAAAGCTCTTTGTAATCCTCGAATTTTTTGCATCTTGCAAGTTCCCTGATGTTTTCGATTCCCGCATTTTTCAAAAGAGGATAAATCTCGCTTCGATCGTTTAAGGGAGAGAAAAATCCCATTATGTTCATGTCTTTGCTTTCTCTTTTTTGCTTTTCCAAAAGAGAATATACGCTTGTTCTCACGTAAGCCATGGGAGAGAGCCTTTTTTCCCTTGTTAAGGCATACATATAACATGCAACGCAGGGAATTGAATGAGTTTCTGTAACTTTTCGGCAGATTCGCTCCATATCCGTACCGAGAAGAGCGTCAACGCATGTTATGCATATCATTATCGCCGAAGGTCTTTTTTCAAGCGATGAGAGAATTTCGCCGCATGCATCGTTTATTTTCATCAAATGTCTGCCGGTAACGATGTCGGTATCGTCTAGAAGCTGGAAAAAGAAACGGCTTTTATATTCCGGTGAACTTTTAAAAAGCGATGTGTTTCTTCCGCAGCATGAAGGCGAAACGAGAAGCATTACGGATTCGGGTACCGCAAGGCCAGCACGTTTTACACCGTATCCTTTGGCTCCGGGCGAGTTAAAGGAGAGTGTTGCGGGAGACGAGTAAATCAAATGCTTATTGGAAACCAGTTCCGTCGGCAGAGAATCATATCCGTTTTGTATTATTTCTTTGGCTGTCTGATAAAAAGCTTTGCTCATTAATAATCCTTTAATTAATTGTTTTCTTTTTCGTCTTCCTCGATAAGAAGCGCTGCAAGGTCGAGAAAACGTTTGCTCACGTCAAGAGTCGGATCGCCTTCGATTACGGTTTTTCCCTCGTCTTCGAAACGGATGATGTCATCGCTTCTCGGGATATCCGCTATTATTTCGAGATTGCGGCTTTTGGCGAATTCAAAAACTTTTTCTTCCTCGTTTAAAACATTTCTTCTGTTAAAAACGATTCCCCTTACGCTTGCATAACTTCTTTCCCTGAAATTCTCCACGGCACTGTTTATGTTGTTTGCCGCATAAAGAGCCATTTTTTCGCCGGAGGTTACGATTATGACCTTGCTTGCGAGACCTTCTCTTATGGGCGCCGCAAATCCTCCGCAGACAACGTCTCCGAGTACGTCGTACAGAACGGCGTCGGGTTTGTATTTTTCAAAAAGATTCAGTTCTTCAAGAAGAGAGAAAGTTGTAATGATGCCCCTTCCGGCACAGCCGAGTCCCGGAGTGGGTCCGCCGGTTTCGATGCAAAGCACGTTTCCGAATCCGACCTTTGATATTTCTTCAAGTGATTCGGGTTCCCTGTCAAAATCCCTCATGTAATTCATAACGGGAAATACGGGATTTCCGGATAAAAGATTGGCGGTTGAATCCGCTTTGGGATCGCAGCCTATCTGTATGACTTTTTTTCCAAGATGCGCCAATGCGGCCGAAAGATTGGAAGTGACGGTCGATTTGCCTATGCCGCCTTTTCCGTAAACAGCTATCTTAATCATGTGTGTCTCCGTTTGAAAAAATATTTTAAAATATTTCTATTTTTCTGTTTATCATATTCGGTGCGTTCTTCGTAAAACACCTTCCCGAGAATGCTTCGTGGGGAAGTGCGATGAATTTTTTGTTTTTGCATATCGGTTTAAACAAAGGATCGCCTATGATGCGTTCGTATTTTTCAAGCTCGCCTTCAAGTATTTTTTCGTCGTCGCAGGATAAATCAAAGGGCTTTAAAACATCGAAATCCCCGTCGCCGACCGTCTCCAAAACATTTGCTTTGATTCCGTAATCCGAAAGAACGGCACTTGCAAGAGAAGCGGAGAGAATGCTTTCTCCGAGTATTGCGGTACTTCCTTCTTCTCTTAATGATTTTGTGGCATCGATATTGATTTTCTCGGCGCCCGCTTTATAAAGGCATTCTTTAATATGTTCGCTAAATTTTATTCCGTAGGGTACGCCTTTGACGAAAGGAATGTTGTATTCTTCGAAAAGATAATCCGCCAGAAGTTTTCCCGACGAAGAAAGGATAAGGTTGACATCGGCATCGGCAATTTTTTGTATGTCAATAAGCGATGTCTCCATTCCGATTGAAGCGTTTAATTCCATTCCGGATTCTTTTATGAAGGATTTTAAGGAATTAACGTATTCGGTCTTTGGGAAATCCAGAGGAGTCAGTCCGAGAAGATTTACTTTTAATCTGTCCGTTTTATGGGACATGTTTTTATCGATAAACCTTTTGGCCAAATCAAGGAATGCATTCCCGGCTCCGTAAATATACGAATTCATTCCGTTTGTTTTTACGCAAAAAGACGGAATATCAGTTTCGCTTTCAACCGCATATGCAATGGCATCAAGATCCGTTCCTATCATGGCGGGAAGAGGGGAAGCGCAAAGAGCGATGAACGCGGGTTTTAATTCGTTTGCGGCTATAACAAGGTCGTCAATGAATTTGTCATCGTTTCCCATTACGGCGTCTTTTTCGGTAAGACCCGAAATGAACATCATGCTCTTTTTGCCATACCATCTGGGTTCGTCATGGGTCGTATATGTGGAATTGCAGCCGGACGCATCATGAATAACGGTCATTCCGCCGTATTCGTACAAAGCGGAGCAAACGCCCGATGTATCCGCGGCATATATCGAAATGATTCTTGCGGTCTGATTCATAGGCAGCTTTCACACTCCAATCCTTTGTATGATATGGTTAATTTCAAATCTTTTTCGTTTAAAAATGCATCCGTCATCATTTCGCCAAGATGCCTTATTCCGTCAAAGCCGTACATTCCGCCGCCTTCGATGATGTTTACGAATTTTCCTGTCTGGCAAAAATATGCGCTTTTTTGTCCGATGCACAAATATTCAGATTCTCCGATTTTTGTTTCAAGATCGGCATTTAACATTAAAGGATCCATGGAAGGATAAATCTCGATGTCGGGATTAAGTTTACATAACTTTTCAAAAGCGTTTCTTTCTTTTTTGTTGAAAGCATCCGTATATACGCGCTTAACGTTAAATCCGTATTCGGTTAAAAGCAATGCGAGACCGATGGGTCTGGGTGTTGCGGAAGCATCGATTGCTATGGGAGAAGAGCCGATGGTCTCCAAAGCTCTTTTCATGGAGTCGTCGGCTTCTTTTTTTGTTATATCCGTAATTTTTTCGACGGTTTTTTCGTCAAGACCCAAAGAAGATGCAAAAGCATTAAGATTGGCAGTTATTTCATCTTTATCGTAACTTAAATCCATCGGAAGATGCGCTATGCCCAGTCTCTTGGTCAGATCAGACGAAGCGTAACCGACAACGGGAAGATAGGAGATAAGAAGAGAAGCCTTTCCGAGTGATAGGTAATCTTCGTAAGTTTTGCATTCGGTTATCTCCCACATTTTGCAGCCTGCTTCTTTTAAGAGCGAATAAATTTCCGAAGTTTTATCCGTGGCGCGGTCGCACCCGATAAGACCGATGAATTTTTCGTCGCAATCAAGTTTTTTGATCGGAGAATAGAGACTTTTTTTCATCATGACATCGGGTTCGAAAGTTTTTCGCATCGTGGGGGTCATGTAGCAGTCAACCCAGTCGATGTCGGGATATCTTTCTTCAAGTTCGGCGGCGATTACTTTAAAATCGCATCCTTCGAACAAATGCATGCAGCTTAAATAAACAAGAATGCATTTGGGGTGTTCTTCCATTTCGTCAACGATATGGGAACAGCCCTCGATTACTCTCGATTCCATTTCGCCGTTCCACATGTCCTTTTCGCGAAGTGCGACCCAGCTCATGTTTTCCATGCGATTCATTTCCGCGGCGGTTAAAATTACACCGCGAAGACACCCCTGGGCACAAACGTATATCTGATGCGCTTCGGGAATGAGCATGCCGGTATGAACGATATTCCATACACCTCTTGCGGGAGGGTTGTAATGGAGTCCGTCGTAAAAAGGATTGTCAAAATCAATTTCGGAAATTCTGACGCCTTCGGGTATTTTGTTTTCGTTTAAAGAAATCTGTTTTAACATATTTTATTTAAAATCTTCGATAATACTGTCGGCAAGTTCCAGAAGGGATTTGCATACATCGCTTTCGGGGAAAAGTTCAACAATAGTTTTTCCTTTCGCTTCGGCTTCGGCGAAAAGAGGGCTTCTGGGAATTACGGCCGAAAGCTTGGTGTTAAAGTCATTAACGAGGGTTTCGACGTTTTCGAGTTCGTTTTCGACACCCCTGCAGTTTAAAATAATTCCGCCGAGTTTGGCGTAATCTCTTTTTTTGAAATTTTCGATTGCCATCGCGATATTTGCGGCTGCGTATACGGACATTTTTTCGCCCGATGTCACAATATACACCTTATCCGCAAATCCTTTTCTCATGGGCATCGTAAAACCGCCGCAGACGACGTCTCCGAGTACGTCGTAGATAACCACGTCCGGTTTGTAATAATCGTATGCGCCCTTGTTTTCAAGAGATTCGAGTGCGTTTATGATGCCTCTTCCCGCACATCCGAGCCCGGGTACGGGACCGCCCGCTTCGACGCAGAACACTTTGGATTCGCTCTCTTTTACCATGTCCTGAAGAGTAAAGGGTTTAGAACTTCTTACCAGATCGAGTACGGAAGTTATTTTTTCTTTCGGACACAAAAGAGAAGTGGAATCCGCTTTGGGATCGCACCCTATCTGCATGACTCTTAAGCCTTTCTTTACAAAGGCCGCACTCAGATTTGAAGAGAGGGTGGATTTTCCGATCCCTCCTTTTCCGTAAATTGCGAATTTAATCATATGTTTTTCCTATAATCGTTAATGCCGAAAATCAAAGATACACGGGAACCGTCAAAGGATAAATCCAATAAAAAACACCCTTCCGACATAGAAAGAGTGCATCATAAAAAAGATTATTTGCAAACGCTTTCATCTCAAGCTGCCATACAGGTTTCGACGTCAGAATTTTTTGGATTTATTTTGTTTTGAAAGTTATTCGACGGGAGAATAAACTGTTTTGGCCGTAACGCCTTTTATTCTTCCGATTTTTCCCGCCAGAGTGGAGACGGTATCCTGAGGTGCGTCAACCGCAACGCTTATGATATTGATTCCTTTTTCTCTGTAGGGGATGCCCATTCGCCCGATAACGATATCGCGGTATTCATGCAAAAGAGAATTGATCTCGTTGGCCGACTCGTTGTCTTTGACTATTATGGCAATAACGGCAGCGCGTGTTTCCATGCAAATTACCGTTCCTTATTTTTTTGGGATTGTCTTCCCTGAACATAAATTATAGCACAGTTTTATCTTTTGTAGAACATAAATTTCAAATCATAATCTTAGTGGCTAAAAATTCCGATATGTTGTATAATAAATTCGTATTTGTATTTGATTAAAAACAATTAAAGGAGGCGTGCATGATTACTTTAACATTTATCGTTTTTTGTGCGATTGCTCCGTTTGTATTTGTGTTTGTTTTAAGCAGAATTATTTTTCATTTTGTCGAAAAAACGCTCGATTTTCTGATTGAGAAAGTTTTTTCTCTTCCCGAAAACATTCTTGATTCGATTAAAGCAAAATTCAGGAAAAAAGGGAAACTTCCCGAAGCGGTCGATGTCAAAGACTGATTATGTTTAAAATACCGCCTGCCCGGCGGGTTTTATGTATAAAGAGGAGGGATTCTATGAAGAAATTTATTGCGGAATTAATCGGTACATGCGTTCTCGTAACCTTCGGCTGCGGAACGGCAATGATTACAGGCTGCGAGCATTGGGGAGGCTATCTGCTCACGGCATTTGCTTTCGGGTTTGTAATTGTCGGAATGGCTTATTGCGTAGGCAATATTTCGGGGTGCCATATCAACCCGGCGGTGTCGCTTGCCGTACTCATAAACAAAGGAATGAGTATAAAAGATTTCGTTCTTTATGTCGTGGCGCAGTGTCTTGGCGCTTTGCTCGGCGGAGGAATCCTTGCATTGATTTTTAATCTCGGAGGAGTTTTTGACGCTACAGGAGCATACGGTTCCAACAGCCTTGACGGAGTTTACGGAAGCATTTTCGCAGGGCTTATTGTTGAGGTTGTTCTTACTTTTGTTTTTGTATTTGTGATTCTCGGAGTAACAAGCAAAAAGGCAGGTCACGGTTCCTTCGGCGGACTTATTATAGGTCTTACACTTGTTCTTATCCATATTTTCGGAATTGCCCTTACGGGTACAAGCGTTAACCCCGCAAGAAGTTTCGGACCCGCTTTGATTGCACTGATTTCCGGAAACAACTATCCTATTAAGGAACTTTGGGTTTTTGTTGTCGGACCTTTCGCAGGCGCCGCTTTGGCAGCTTTGGCACATATTTTGCTTGAAAAAGAATATGTGAAGGCAAAAAAAGAAGAGAAAGACGATAAAGAGGAATAAATACTTTCGAAATGATAAAAATAATTCTGCTTATATCTTTTATACTTGAAAATATTTTTGATTTTATTCTTGTCAAACTGAACGATTCATATGTTAAAAAGCCGCTTCCGGAAAACGTCAGAGATGTTTACGATGAGGAAAAATACAAAAAATGGATCAATTACAGGAATGACACCAAGAAATTCTCTGCGGTTCAAACTATGGTTACGGCGGGAATATCGTTTGTTTTTTTCGTATTCAATATTCATTCAAGGGTTTTCGGACTGTTCGGATATAACAGAATTGTAAACAACATTCTTTTGATAGCGGTATTTACGTTTTTTTCGACGGTTATTGCAATTCCGTTTTCATATTATTCGAATTTTGTCATTGAGGAAAAATACGGTTTCAACAAAACAACGGTTAGGACTTTTATTACCGACATTGTAAAAGAATTTGTTATCGGCACCGTACTCATGCTTGTTTTGTTTCTCGGGGTGATGTTCCTTTTTGAAAAGTTTCATAATTTAGGTATTCTTTTCACAATTATCGCAGTTATACTTTTCAATATATTTATTGCACTTTTTTCAATGACTTTTCTTCGGATTTTCAACAAATTCACGCCTCTTGAAGACGGCGAATTGAGACAATCCCTTATTGAACTCTGCGAAAAATACAATGTCAAAATCAAAGAAATTTATGTGATGGATGCTTCCAAAAGAACCACAAGGGCAAATGCATTCTGTACCGGGTTTGCAAAGAAAACCATTTCTTTGGATGACAATCTTGTGAATAATTATACAAACGATAAGATAGTGGCGGTATTTGCCCATGAATTCGGACATGCGAAATACAAACATGTTTTTAAAACAATGTGGTTTGCATTTTTAAGAATAGGAATTTTGATTATTTCTCTCGGAGTGATTTTGAATTTTCCGATTATCTGCAGGGAATTCGGATTTGAAGATGTCAATTACTATTTTGCGTTTACGGTCCTGACAATGATAAGCTGGCCTGTTTCGAGACTGTTTGATTTGATATCCAATAAGATTTCAAGAACGTTCGAATATCAGGCGGACGGGTTTGCCGCAAACGAAGGATACGGCGAATCGCTTATCGGAGCGCTTAAACAATTAAGCAAGGATGCGCTTACCAATTTAAATCCCCATCCCTTCGTGGTAATGCTTGAATATTCGCACCCTACGCTTTCGCAAAGAATAGATGCGATCAGAAACCCCAAAAAGAAATAAAAAAATGCGGTTCTTTATGAGCCGCATTTTTAATGTGTTTACGTCCAGCCTCCGTCGGCCGTTATGATCTGTCCCGTGACATATGACGGCATTTCGGAGAGTTTTTTGATGCATTGGGCTATTTCCGTCGCGCTTGCCGCACGCCCCATCGGAATCTGTTCGAAGAGGGCGTTTAATTCATCGTCCGACAAATGCGAATTCATAGGAGTGTCTACAAGACCTGGAGATATAGCGTTTACGCTTATTCCCGATATCGCAAGTTCTTTTGCGAGGGCTTTGGTAAAAGCGTTGACTCCTCCTTTTGTGGCCGAATATGCCACTTCGCATGAGGCTCCGACATTTCCCCAAACCGATGACACGTTAATGATTTTGCCCGATTGTTTTCCTATCATCCCGGGAATTACAACGGAAGAGGTCGAGTATACGCTGTTTAAATTGATGTTTACGATATTGTTCCAGACCGAAGGACTCATATCCTGGAAAAGACCGACATAGGAAATTCCCGCATTGTTTATGAGTATGTCGATTGTGGTTTCTCCGAGAAAATCTTCGAGTGCGTCTTTGGATTTTGCCGTATCCGAAAAATCAACCGATGCAGTAAAAACTTCGATATCGTATCCCGAAGAGAGTCTGTCGGCGAATTCGTCGAGCTCGTTTATTCTTGAATTGCATACAAGAAAAAGATTGCAGCCCGCCTTGGCAAATTCGAGTGCCGCGGCACTTCCGATGGCACCGCTCGCTCCTGTTATAAGTACGTTTTTTCTCATTATTTTTTCCCCTAAACTTTTCTGAGTAGTGCTGCCAATACGTCATCGATGGAATCGGATTCGGCGAAAAGAGTATTGACCGCTTCGTTTATTCTGTCAATGTAATGCGCATCGGAATCCGTGATGACATTACAGTTTTTTAAATAGGGATTGGATTCCTGAAGTTTGTGAAGATTGGACATGTTTGCCAGTTCAAAACATTTAAAATCCGTATCGGGCGGAACGAAACCCAGATTGGACATTAACGAAAAAGAGTTTTTGTCTATATGCGCGGGTATCATTACGCCGTTAAAAGGTTTTATGACATCGTCAACCCTGTCAAATGAGATATCGGTTGCCGATATCAAAAGCGTGGGAAAAGTTCCGATTACTTCATCGTCTTCGTTGCATAATAACTGATCCCCGAAAGCTTTCGGATCGTTTGGAATCTGTAAAATTCGCGGTTCGACATACGCATCAAAGCCCATGGCGTCCTCGATGGTGTGGAAAAGACAGAGAACGTGAACTTCTTCGCTTGTAGTCAGTTCCATCCCCGGGATCACGGTAATTCCGTATTCCTTTCCGATGGCCATCGCTGCGGCGCAGTTTTTGCACGTATTGTGGTCGGTGAGAGCGATTACGTTGAGATTTTTGATTACGGACATTCCGACAATGTTTCCGGGCGTGGATTCGTTATCGCCGCACGGAGACAGACAGGAATGAATATGCAGATCGTAATGAAGCGGAATCATAGGGACTTATGTATTTGAAGAGCGGCTTCGAAAACAGGAAGGTCTGTTTTGAAAACCGCAATTCCTTCCTCCTTCGCTTTTTCGATGAGAGAATCGTCAAAAGAAACGCCTTCCGCAAGAATAATGCAGGCAACATCGGTAAGGGAAGCAACGGCCAGAGTATTGACATTGGCCATAACGGTAACCCATGCGCTTCCTGCGGGAGCTTTTCCCATGGCTACGGATAAAAGATCGCAGCAAAAAACTCCTGTAATATCTGTATCTTTTAAAAGCGAAACCGATGTGAAACCATCGAGTTTGGTCAATTCGAGCACTTTCATAATAAACCTCTAAATTCCTTCGCTGAGTTCAGCGATATCTTCCGACAGTTTGTGTATGTATTCACGAAGAACATGTATGCAGTCCTGTTTTCTTGCGATTCCTTTTACGATGTCTTCGGCGAGGGCCTTGCATGTGGGAGCACCGCAGCATCCGCAGTCAAGACCCGGGAATTCCTTGGTGAGTTCTTCGATCTTGTTCATCTTTTCCATCGATTCCTTAAGATTGTCCGCAAGCTCGAAAACGGGCTGGTATTCAACTTCGGTTGTCCAGTCGATATGGTATTCTCCGTAAGAATCCGAACGTGCGGCGGAAACGGGCAGATATTTTCTCAAATGCTGCATTTTGGCTTTTGCCGCAAAAGGGTTCTCGACATTCATTACGCCGCCGACGCATCCGCCGTTGCAGGCATTTAATTCGATGAATTCGAGATTCTGCGAGAATTTGTCGTCCTCGAGGTCTTCGAGAACATGAATCACGTTTTCGATACCGTCGGCAGCAACGCATGAATCGGAGAGAAGTCCGCCGACTTCGCCGCCCGTGATTCCCCAGCTCAAACCGATTTTGCCCGAACGTGACAAATCCTCGGGCTGTTCGACGAATTTGGGCATTTCGGCAAGAAGTATGGGATAAATGTCTTTTATGGCCAATACTTCGTCTATATTGCTTTTTTCCATTCCTATGGGATTCTTAACGCTTGTAACCTTGCTTGCGCACGGAGAAAGGAAAAAGATACCGATTTCCTCGGGCTTTAATCCCGTTTTTTCAACGGCCTGTTTTCTTGCAAGCTCGCCCGCAAGTTCCGCCGGAGTTATAAGGGGCAGAAGTTTGTCGCAAAGATTCGGGAAACGAACCTGAACCAGGCGAACAACGGTCGGACAGGCGGTTGAGATAAGGGGCCACTGCTCCTTGTGAGCGGCAATGTATTTCCTTGATTCTTCCGAAACGATTTCGGCTGCCGCGCTTACCTCGAACACATCGTCGAAACCGATGTTTTTAATTGCGGAAAGAAGGATGTTGATATCCTCGAGATTATTAAACTGAGCGCAGAGACTGGGAGCCGGAAGGGCAACGGTATATTTGTATTTGTCCGTGGCGTCGATAAAGTCCCTTTTGGCTTTTTTGGCGTGATGAGGACAGATTCTTATGCATTCCCCGCAGTCGATGCAGCGTCCGGGCGTGATGACCGCTTTGTTGTTTCTTACACGGATTGCCTGGGTGGGACATCTGTTGATGCAGTTTGTGCAGCCTTTGCAGAGGTTCTCTATTAAATATACGGAATTGCCGTAGTGGTCCATAATTGTCTCCGAGTCAAAATTCGTTCAACTAAATATTGATTACCATTGTTACCGTTGTTCCGACACCGATTTCGGTCTGGATATCCATTTGGTCGGAATTCTTTTTCATATTGGGAAGACCCATTCCGGCACCGAATCCAAGGGATCTGACCTTATCGGGCGCCGTCGAATATCCCGCCTGCATCGCCTTTTCGACATCTGCGATGCCGGGGCCTTTGTCGGCGAGGACGAGAGTTATTGCATTTTCGCTTATCGTGACTTTGATTTTGCCGCCGTAAGCGTGAATTATCATATTAATTTCGCCTTCGTAAAGAGCAATTGCAACTTTTCTGATGGCATCGGGTGATACACCCAGTTGTTTGAGTTTCTTTTTTACGTCGCTTGAAGCTTCGCCCGCTCTCGTAAAATCTTCGTTGGAAACAGTGTAGTTAAGCTCCATTAAATCAGCCATCAATGATACCTCCCCTTAAACCGTGTTCGTAAAGTAATCCGCACGAGGAAAACATTCTGTGAGAAGTTACAACAATAGGAAGACCCATTTCATCGGCCATTTTGATCATGGTCTCGTCGGGAGTCTTGCCTCTTACAAATATAATTGCAACGATATCCATCATTTCAGCCGTACGGATAACCTGATGATTGCAAAGACCGGTAAGGAGCACACACTGAGTCTTGGCAAAAGCCAAAACATCGCTCATCATATCTGAACCGCATGCGGTCAAAACCTCGTTGTCAAGTCCGGACTTACCCGCAATGGCGGTGGCGTCCAAAATATCCAAAATATCGTTTACTGTCATAATAAACCTCCGTATTAAGTTAAAAATGGGGACAATTGTATCAAGAAAAACAAATAAGAAAAAAAGAAAATTGTAACCCCATAAAAATACATAAAACATTATAGCAATCGGAAAGGATTTTTTCAAGTAATCAGAGGCTCGGGAAGAGCGAAACAAAAACCCACCGAAAGCATAGGTAAATAGGCATTTTCGGGCGAAAAAAATTCTTGAAAAATTGAAAAAATTAATAGCAATATATATTGCTTTATGCTAAAATATGTGTTACGTACGACTATTGGAAAATAGTATTGTTAAAATTTTATCAAGGAGGTTTTTAGGATGAGTTCCAAAAAAACAACTGTACCTTTTGCCGGAACAAAAGAGCAAGAGGAAGCACTCAAGAAAATCATCGCTGAAAACAAAGACCAGAAAGGTGCCTTAATGCCCGTTATGCAGAAAGCTCAGGACATTTACGGATATCTTCCTATCGAAGTTCAGACGATGATTGCGGACGGAATGAATATTCCCCTCGAGAAGGTTTACGGAGTATCCACATTCTATTCTCAGTTCGCACTTAACCCTAAAGGAAAATACCAGATTTCGGTATGCCTGGGTACTGCATGTTACGTTAAAGGTTCGGGAGACGTATATGCCAAGATCGAAGAGATTCTTGGTATCAAGGGCGGCGAATGCACACCCGACGGAAAGTTCTCTCTTGACGCGTGCAGATGCGTAGGTGCCTGCGGACTCGCACCGGTTATGATGATTAACGACGAAGTTTACGGTCGTCTTAAACCGGACGATGTTAAAGGCATCTTAGAACAGTTTAACTAAAAATCTCTTATACATTGGGAGATAATGCCCATGATGACAGAAATATCCCTAAACATACTTGATGTTACCGAGAACTCCACGAGGGCGGGCGCGAGCGTAGTTCACATTACCGTTGAAGTTGATGAGGAAAAAGATCTTCTCAAAGTCTTGATAGAAGACGACGGGTGCGGAATGAGTAAGGAACAGCTTGCTTCGGTTAAAGATCCTTTTTTTACGACCAGGACCACAAGGAAGGTAGGACTCGGTGTTCCGTTTTTCAGGGAAGCGGCGCTTCAGGCAAATGGAAGATTCGATATTGAGTCCGAGCCGGGAGTCGGTACCAAAGTAACCGCTGAATTTCAACTGAGTAATATAGACAGAATGCCCCTGGGAGATATTACCGGTACGATACATCAGTTGGTGATTTATCATCCGAATACTGATTTTGTTTACAAGTATGTATTCAACGGAAACTCTTTCACAATGGACACGAGGGAGTTCAGAGAAATACTCGGAGACGTTCCTTTTGATACTAAGGAAGTATCCGATTACATCAAAGAATATCTTTCGGAAAACAAATATAATACAGATAATGGTAAAAATATCTAGTTTAGGAGGAAAGCTATGAAATCTCTTGAAGAATTAAAAGCAATAAGAGACAAAATGCAGGGCCAGGTAGGTCTTCGTGCGGAATCCGAAGCAAGCACCAGAGTTGTTGTCGGTATGGCAACATGCGGTATCGCATCGGGAGCAAGACCTGTTCTTACAGCTTTGGCTGACGCAGTTGCCGAGAAGCAGATTCCCGATTGCTCGGTTACACAGACAGGTTGTATCGGACTTTGCCAGTACGAACCCATCGTTGAGGTTATTCAGCCCGGTAAGGAAAAAGTTACATATATTAAGATGACACCCGAGAAAGCTCTTGAAATCGTTGACAAGCATCTTCTCAGAGGTCAGGTTGTTACAGAATACACAATCGGCAACCAGTTAAAATAATTTAAGGAGGAAAATTTAATGTATCGTTCACACGTATTAGTTTGCGGTGGTACAGGATGTACTTCCTCCGGAAGCCAGGCAATCATCGACACATTCGAAGCCGAGATTGAAAAGAATGGCTTAAAAGATGAAGTAGCTGTTGTACGTACCGGTTGTCACGGTCTTTGTGCATTAGGACCTATCGTACTTATTTATCCCGAGGGATCTTTCTACTCAATGGTTAAGAAGGAAGATGTTCCCGAGATCGTTTCCGAGCATTTGCTCAAAGGTAGAGTTGTTACAAGACTTCTTTACCAGGAAACTGTTAAAGAGGAAGAAGTTATTCCCCTTGTTGAAACAGGATTCTACAAGAAGCAGAAGAGAGTTGCTCTTCGTAACTG